>ENA-UOOE01001050-UOOE01001050.1-fermentation-metagenome-genome-assembly--contig:-NODE-1050-length-24394-cov-6.115987_pt1 | contig 24394 bp, 20 predicted proteins | sample MGYA00245776_ERZ724021 | MGnify/ENA primary metagenome ERZ724021 (study PRJEB28704, sample SAMN03018321) | fermentation metagenome | biome: anthropogenic terrestrial biome; feature: soil; material... | reverse complement strand
TTCACTGTCCTCTGTCAATTGTCCTCTGTCCTCTCAAAAAAAGTTGCTTCGCAATATTTTTAAACTGTGAAAGTTGAGTTACTAATATTATATTATTTTGAAGAAATATAATAAATACCATAAAAATATTAAGACAAAAAAACATAAAAAATTGCAAAATTACCATTGACAATAAAAAAAAATAGGTATATATTAAAATTATAATAAAACTTAATAAAGTTGAACTTTCGGGGCAGGGTGAAATTCCCGATCGGCGGTATAGTCCGCGAGCTTTTAAAGCATGAACTGGTTTAATTCCAGTACCGACAGTAAAGTCTGGATGAAAGAAAGTAAAGATGTAGTTTATACTATGTTTTTATATGTTATGTAATTTTATTCCCTGAAGGTTGTTTCAGGGAATTTTTATATGTAAAATTTTGAAAAATTGTGGAGCTTTATAAACATGTAATGTTATTTTTTTATAAAAAAGTAAATAAATATATAATTTGAATTATGGAAGTGAATCTTATGGAAAAAGAAAAGACAGATGAACATTATATGAAGGAAGCCTTAAAATTAGCTGCAGAAGGAAAAGGATTTGTTAATCCAAACCCTCTTGTGGGAGCTGTGATAGTTAAAGATGAAAAGATAATAGGAAAAGGTTATCATAAGTTTTTTGGAGGCCCTCATGCAGAAGTATATGCACTTAGGGAAGCAGGAGATAATGCAAAAGGTGCCGATTTGTATGTAACTTTAGAACCTTGCTCACATTATGGAAAAACTCCTCCTTGTGCAAAAGCTATAGTAGAAGCTGGAATAAAAAAGGTGGTAATAGGGAGTGTAGATCCAAATCCTCTTGTATCAGGAAGAGGTGTAAAAATTTTAAGAGATAAAAATATAGAAGTAGTTACCGGAGTTATGGAAAGGGAAGCTGCAAAAATAAATGAAATATTTATGAATTATATAAAATCAAAGGTACCTTTTGTAATTCTGAAATCTGGAGTTACCTTAGATGGCAAAATAGCTACAGTTAGTGGTGAGTCTAAATGGATAACGGGTGAAAAATCAAGGTTAAAAGTTCACCAGATAAGAAATAGAGTTATGGCAATTATGGTGGGAGTAGGTACTGTGATTTTAGATGACCCTCTTTTAACTACAAGGCTTGAAGGAAAGTGTAAAAGCCCTAAGGCTATAATTGTAGACTCAAAGCTCAGGGTGCCTATTGAATCCCAAATTTTTAAGACTTCAAGTGAAAGAGAAATAATAATAGCATGTACAGAAAAGTTTGATAAAGACAAGGCAGAGTCTTTAAATTCCATAGGGGTAAATTTAGTTGTTTGCCCGGAAGATGGAGAAGGAAAGGTAAATTTAAAGTATTTAACTAAAAAATTAGGAGAAATGGGTATAGACAGCGTACTTATTGAGGGAGGCGCAGAACTTAACTTTTCTGCACTTAAGTCTGGAATTGTAAATAAAATTATTTATTTTATTGCACCTAAAATACTTGGAGGTAAAAATGCTAAAACTTCAGTTGAAGGACATGGAATTAAAAATCTCTCAGACAGTATAAAACTAAAAGATATATGTGCAGAAAATGTAGGAGAGGATATTATGATACAAGCCTATGTAATGAATACTGAAAATTAGAAAGAAGGGATAAATTTGTTTACTGGATTAGTAGAAGAAATAGGAGAAATATTAAAAGTATCAAAAGGAAGAAATTCTTCAAAAGTGTTCATAAAAGCAGGAAGTTTACTGGATGGAGTTAAATTGGGAGACAGCATTGCTGTAAATGGAACTTGTGTTACTGTAGTTGATTTAAAAAAGGATTCTTTTGCTGTAGATGTTATGGCGGAAACTTTGAGAATGAGCAGTTTAAAAGATTTAAAAATAGGAATGAAAGTTAACTTGGAAAGGGCTCTAAGGCTTGGAGACAGATTAGGTGGGCATATAGTAAGTGGACATATAGATGGTATCGGAAAAATTGTAGATATAAGAGAGGAAGACATATCAACATGGATAGATATAGAAGCAGCTTCTGATTTACTTAGATACATAGTGCTCAAAGGTTCTGTGACGATAGATGGTGTGAGTCTTACTGTAGCTGAAGTAAATAAAAATCGTTTTAGCGTGTCCCTTATACCACATACTAAAATGGAAACTATTTTAGATTATAAAAAAATAGGAGATTTAGTAAACATAGAGTGTGATTTAATAGGAAAATATGTAGAAAAAATGGTTTTAAATCCAAAAAAAGAACAAGAAAAGAGCGGCAGTATAGATGCCCTAAAACTAAAGGAATATGGCTTTATAAAATAAACATTTATTTTTGAAGGGAGATAAAAATCATGGATTTTAAATTTAATACTATAGAAGATGCAATAAAGGATCTTAAACAGGGGAAAATGATCATAATTGTAGATGATGAAGGAAGAGAAAATGAGGGCGATCTAGTTATACCTGCAGAGAAGGCAACTGGGGAAAATATTAATTTTATGATCAAATATGCAAAAGGTCTCTTGTGTGCACCAATTGAAGAAGAAATAGCAATAAAACTTGGATTAAATCCTATGGTCGAGCATAACACGGACAATCATGAAACAGCATTTACGGTAACGGTTGACTATAAAGATACTACAACGGGAATATCAGCTTTTGAAAGGGCTCATACCATAAATATGTTAGCTGCTTCAAGTTCTAAAGATGACTTTAGAAGGCCGGGACACATATTTCCACTTATAGCTAAGAAAAATGGAGTGTTTGACAGAACTGGACATACAGAAGCTTCAGTCGATCTAGCTAAGATTGCAGGATTTAAAGGTGCAGCAGCCATATGCGAAATAATAAAAGATGATGGAACTATGGCAAGAAGAGATGACTTGATGGAGTTTGCTAAAGAGCATGATTTAAAAATTGTGACGATAGTGGACTTAATAGCCTATAGAAAGAAAAAAGAGAAATTGGTTGAAAGAGTGGCTTCTGCTAATCTTCCAACTAGATTTGGGGAATTTAAGATTGTAGGTTATAAAAATGTATTGAATGGTGACGAGCATGTGTGCCTTGTAAAAGGAGATAATTTTGAAAAGGAACCTGTACTTGTAAGAGTACATTCTCAATGTCTTACTGGAGATGTTTTCCATTCACTTAGGTGTGACTGTGGACAGCAGTTGCAATCTGCAATTAAACAGATAGAAAAAGAAGGCAAAGGAGTCCTTTTATATATGAGTCAAGAAGGCAGGGGCATAGGAATTTTAAATAAGATAAAGGCTTACAAACTTCAAGAAAATGGAATGGATACAGTAGAGGCAAATTTAGCACTGGGATTTCCTGCAGATATGCGTGATTATGGAATAGGGGCACAAATACTTAAAGATATAGGTATAAAAAAAATGAGACTCCTTACAAATAATCCAAAGAAAATGGAGGGACTTTCAGATTATGGCTTGGAAATAGTGGAGAGGGTACCTATTGAAGTAGATTGTTCAAAGGAAAGTAAGAGATATATGAAAACTAAACAGGAAAAAATGGGACATTTATTAAAAATATAATTATATTAATAAAATATGTAAATAAAAATAGAAAAGAGGATTATTTATGAAAACATATGAAGGAAAATTAGTTGCAGAAGGTTTAAAATTTGGAATTGTAATTGCAAGATTTAATGAATTTATAGGCTCAAAATTGTTAGATGGTGCTTTAGACTGTTTAAAAAGACATGGAGCACAAGAAGAAGACATTGATATAGTTTGGGTTCCAGGAGCTTTTGAAATACCTGTGGTTTCAAAGAAAATGGCTTTTTCTAAAAAGTATGATGCAGTTATTTGTCTGGGAGCAGTAATAAGAGGGCAAACACCTCATTTTGATTATGTAGCAAGTGAAGTGTCAAAAGGAGTAGCAAGTGTTTCCCTTGAAAGTGGTATGCCAGTAATATTCAGTGTCCTAACCACAGATAATATAGAGCAGGCTGTAGAAAGAGCAGGAACTAAAGGTGGAAATAAAGGATATGATGGAGCTATGTCAGCTATAGAAATGGCAAATTTGATGAAACAGTTTTGAATATAATAAACTCTAAATCAATTCACAATGAACGATGCACAATTTATAATTAAGAATGATTTTCTGTTACCACAGAAAATCTAAAAATTTAATGTTCATATTAATTTAGTTTTTAGATTTTTCATAACACTCGCGGAGAAAAGTCTACCAAAATTGTGCATTGTGAACTGTGCATTGATTACAGAATATGGCAGCAGGTTCTGGTGCTTTTTTTGATTTCCTTCATATTTAAAATTAAAGTGGTAAGTGAAGTTATCATTAAACTTATGCCGGTACTGTATATATTTATCCATGATATGCCTGCAAGTATGTACATTAATATGACTTCTAAAATGGCAGAAATCAAGGAATTTTTCAATAATATATTTTGTCTGCCTATACCGTTTAAAATACCGAAGGTAGACATAGAAACGAAGGCAACAGGAGCTGCTAGTGAAGCAAATTTTATATAATTACCCAGGTCATTTCTCTTATAAAATAATTGACCTAAGTAATCTCCAGCAGTAAGGCAAATTATCATAGTGCAAATGCCTAAAAATAAAGATATTTTTATAATTTGATGTATTCTCGTTTCTATGGACCAGTAATTTCTACGGCTCATCTTTTCTGATAAATCTGGAACGAGAACAATGGATATGGAATTTATAATTGTAATTGGGAAAAATATTATATTTAAAGCCATGCCGTCAAATTTACCTATCATAGTTAGAGCTAGATTATATTCTATACCAGATGCCACAAGCCTCCTTGGAGTTATAAGTGTAGAGACAGCACTAAGTGCAGTAGATAAAAAACCATTTAAACAAAGAGGAAAAGATAGTACCAGTATATTGAATAAAAGCTGAAGTTTGTCCTCTTGATTTGAAGAACTAGATTTAAATTTTCTCCTTTTGCTCTTATACATTATGTATAGTAGTATAAAACTTATAAATTCTCCTATAGTTAATGTTATATAAGCTGCAGTTACAGTGTTACTTACATCTTTAAGGGAAAATATAGTTATTATGCTAATTATTATAACAATCCGGAGAAACTTTTCTGATACATCTATAAGAGCAGGCACTTTAATTTCAGATATCCCATAAAAATATCCTTTTAATATAGAAGATAGGGCTATAAAAAACATAGCCGGGCACATAACCTGCAAGGCATGTACAGATCTAGAGTCATCTACTATTTTATTACCTATGTAAGAAGCATTTATAAAAACCGTACACACTATAAGTAAAGCAAACAGTGAATTAAAAGTTAGAGATACATCTATGGAATTATTTAAATTATTAAAATCATCTTTGCTAAAATACACGGCGGCTATTTTGGAAATAGCCGCTACCATACCTCCGGATATGAGGCATATGAACAAATCGTATATAGGCATTATTAGTCCATAGAGACCTATTCCTTCAGCTCCAAGTTCTCTAGATAATATTATGGAGAATATAAATGCAAATAAGGATGTAATTAAATTTGAACAAATTAAAATAAGTGAATTTTTTAAAAACCTATCTCTTTTCATAAAAACTCCCGTACTTAAAATTAGAATTAATATTAATAATTATGATAAGGATTTAAAGTATATTCTTTTTAATAATTAAAAATTAAGAGTTAAGAATTAATAGTTATGGAAGATTTCCTTTCGTTAACACTACAGAAAATCTAAAATATGGTGTCACTTATACAAAGCTTCAATAAGCTTTAAATTTAAGATTTTTCACAGCGTAGCGGAGAAAAATCCTCATTCACTATTAATTATTAACTTAAAAATAACTCTGCATTTAGTTATTCATATGCAGGGTTATTTTTTAATATATATATTTTATGATCTATAATTTGAGGAGAGTGTATATGAAAAAAATTATAAAAATTTTATTTATAACTGCAGCTGCATTTATGCTAACTTTTGTAATTGTAAATTATTTTTCTAAAACTCATTCTAAGGTTGAAGTTCAAATAAAGGATAATACTTTAAGTTATAATTTGAAGTATTCTAAATTAAAAGGTGCAGTTGATTTTACAAAAGATGAAAAAGGAAATTATTACATAGCATATAATAATAGAATACAGATTATAAAAGATAATGGGAAAAGTTATGATATAGTAAAAAATGCAAATTTAAATATTCACAGCATGGACTATTATAAAGATAATCTATATTATTCTTCAGGAGACAGGGTATATTGTTATAATACAAACGAAGGTAAAAATTCGATTTTAATAAAGGGGTTGCCTAATTATGGGGATTATAAGGATGGTCTAGTAAAAGTAAGCAATGGTTGCATATATATTTCCATAGGAGCTGCTACTAATTCAGGAGTAGTAGGAGATGACAATAAGTGGGTAAATGGTAATCTTTACGCCCATGATATGAGCCCGGAGAATATAACTCTTAGGGGAATAAATTTTGGAAATGGTAAAAGAGGCGCTTTTCAAAGCTATAATACTAAAAGTATAAAAGGGCAAATAGTTCCAGGACATTTTCCAGGAAATGCTTGTATTATAATATACAATTTGGAAAGTGGTACAAGTCAGACTTTTGCCTGGGGAATAAGGAATGTTACAGGAATGGATTTTACAGATACCGGTAAACTCATATGCGCTGTAGGGGGAATGGAAAATAGAGGTAGTAGGCCTGTTATTGGAGATACGGATTATATATATGAGATTAAAAAAGGAATGTGGTATGGATGGCCAGACTATAGTGGCGGAGATCCAGTTACTTCACCTAAGTTTAAAAGTGTGAAGAGTTCTCCACTGCAATTTATACTGGATAATCACCCTACAACAAATCCACAAGCTCCCATATATCAGCATAAAACGGTAAGTAGTATTGGGACTCTTGCAGTGGATTCAAAAGGTGACTTAAACAATAGAAATTGTATATTTTTTTATGATAATATTAATAATATAGTATACAGCTTTCGAGGAACGGGATTGCCAGAGGAGAAAATTAAATTTAATAAAGTAGCTGAAATTTCAAGTATAAGAATATATGATAAATCTTTATTATTACTTGACGGTAAGGAAGGTTATTTATATATTATAAAAAGAGGTAAGATTAAAAAAATTTCAGAAATAAATAAAAAAATTTATCCATACATACTTATGACAACAGTACTTGGAATAATATTAATTTTAAAAATTCAAGGACGTTGATTTAAGTATTATATTCAATTTAAAGAGGAGATTGTAGTTAGATGAAACAAGAAATTGAAAAAACCTATGGAAGTGCTGTAAGAAAAATATTTTTTGCAGTTAACCCACTTAAGAAAAAAATTATGAAAACTAACTGTACTGTTCACAAGTTTATAATAATACGTGCTATTGAAATATTAAAAAATGATAATTATATGGAAGAACATGAGTTTTTTAGAAAGTACGTTAAAAAATTAAACGCAGGAGTTACATGGGCAGATCAGGACTTTAAAAGTTCAAATCATTTCTACCATGTAAGTAAGGGGAAAGGGTTGTATGGATTTTCGGATGCACTTACAGAATGTGAGAAATACTATGATAAATCAATACAATTTTTAAAGCATAAGGAAATGGAAAGAGCATTATTTTATTTTGGTGCATCCTGCCACCTTATTCAAGATGTAACAGTTCCCCATCACGTAAATAACAAACTTTTGAGCAGCCATAGAAGATTTGAGTTGTGGATAATAGGAAGACTTATGACAGATTACTCTTTTGTAGCTGAAGATGGAGCTATAGTATATGACAAAGTAGAAGATTTTATAAAAAATAATGCAATAATGGCTAATAGTATATATATGAAGTATATAAATATACAATCTAGAGATGAAAGATATTCTAAAGTAGCTGCAACTATTATAAAAGAAGCTGAGAGAACTACGGCAGGTTTTATGGTTAAATACTATAAAGAACTAAAAAAACTTTAATATTTTTCCATAAAATGGAGGAATTCTCCTACTTTTACAGAACATATATAGTAAAGATTTAATGCAAGAATATTTAACTGTAATTTATATATGTTGGTAAAGGATAGTGATTAAATTGAGTAAGGATATATTTATAAATATGGAAAAAGAAATATTCAAGGGAAACTTGTTGGATATAGGTATGGACAATCAAGGTATAATTTATAATGTATACAAGGAATTCAATGATGATATAAATGTGGAATATATAAGAGGAAAAGAAGAGGGTAAAAATATAAAAGATGACTACTATAACAATTGCATATTACTATTTTCGTTTAATAAGTTGTGGGTAAAATTTAAGAAGAAAAATTTTATAAAGGATATATATAGCCATTTGGTAAAAAATGGCGTTATTCATATATGGGATATTGATAAAGGATACAGAAAAATTTTTCATGCAGATATAAAGATATTAATACCTGGAGGAAAACTGAGGAAAATAAAAATAAGGGACTTTAATATTTTAAAGGACAATTCCAAGGAAAGTACTCTAAAATTATTAAACAATTATTTTAAAATTTTAGAGTGTAGAAATTCTGATGGACTTTATTATATAAAGGCTGAAAAAAAGAACTTGATTTGTAAAAGCTAGGATAACTAAAAAGGATGGGAGACTCATATTATGAAGGTACTATTAGTAGCACTTAATTCAAAATTTATTCATAGCAATTTAGCAGTGAGATATTTAAAAGCTTGTACTAGAAAACTAAACTATAATTGTACTATAAAGGAATTTACTATAAATGATAGAAGAGAAAAAGTATTAGAAGAAATTATAGGAGAAAAACCAGATATAGTGGCTTTCTCCTGTTACATATGGAATATAGAATACATAAAATCCTTAGCGGTACTCATTAAACTCATAAATCCTAAAGTGGAAATTTTGTATGGAGGACCTGAGGTGACTTATGATAGTGATAGTTTTTTGAAAAACATACCAGGAGAGTATGTAATAGTAGGTGAGGGAGAAGAAACCTATTATGAATTTGTAAAACTTAAAACAAAATATTTTGAGGTCTCAGGAAAAGTTGAAAGTAAAGAATTTTTATCACAATTGAGAGACATAAAAGGTCTTTGTTTTAAACAAAGTGGGACTGTAATTTTAAATGAACAAAGAGAACCAATGGATATGAACAAGATAGTATTTCCCTATACGAAAGAAGATAATTTAAAAAACAAGATTGTATATTATGAAGCTAGCAGGGGATGCCCATTTAAATGTAAATACTGTCTTTCTTCTACTACTTCAGGAGTAAGATTTTTAAATATAGATAGAGTAAAAAAAGAACTTGAATTTTTAATGGACAAGGATATAAAGCTAATAAAATTTGTAGACAGAACTTTTAATTGTAATTATGAGTTTACCATGGAGCTTTGGAAATTTATAATAAATGCAGATACAGATACTACATTTCACTTTGAGATTTCTGCAGATATTTTAAAAGATGAAGAAATAAAACTTCTTAATACAGCTCCTAAAGGAAGAATTCAACTTGAAGTAGGAGTACAAACTACAAATGATACTGTGCTAAATAATATAAATAGACATGTTAAATTTAGTTATATATATGACAGGGTGAAGAAAATTCAAAAGTATCACAACGTAAATCAGCATCTTGATTTAATAGCAGGACTTCCTGGAGAAGATTTTGAGTCCTTTAAAAAATCTTTTAATGATGTATATTCTATAAAACCAGAGGCACTTCAACTTGGATTTTTAAAGTTATTGAAAGGTTCTGCCATGAGAGAAGAAGCTTTCAAATGGGGAATGGTGTATTCACCATATGCTCCTTATGAGATATTAAAGACCGATGATATAAGTTATGATGAAATTGTCATATTAAAAAGAGTAGAGGAAGTCTTTGACAAATACTACAATTCTGGAAAATTTAAAAATATATTAAATTACTTTGTACCTAAATTTAAAACTGCCTTTGATTTTTACTATGAACTTGGAAAGTTTTTTTATGACAAAGGATATTTAAATAAAAATATATCTTCAGCAGACTACTATAGGGTATTTATAGAATTTGAGGAAGAATGTTTAAAGGAAAAAAATATTGAGTTAGAGGAAATAATAAAGTACGACTATTTGAAATTTAATAAGAAAAAATGGCTTCCAGATTTTTTGATGAGAGACAGGAATAAGGAAGAAGAAAAATCTATAAAAGCTAAAATTCAAGATGGATTTATAGAAGTGTCAAAAAAGTATCATATGGAAAAATTTTTTATAAATATAGAAAGACTTTTAAAGGATTCTGCATTGGAGAAAAAAGAAGGGTATGTAATATTTGATATTGAAAATGATAAAGAGATATACTTATTTGATCAATACATATAAAATGGGTTGGTATTAGGAATCTAACTATTGAAGATAAAGCCCTAAAGTATGCTAGAGAAAAACAAGGGGGTTCTAAGCAAAAATCAACTTATACACCGGATATTTTTCTCCACTATATTTTAGATTTTCTGTAGTGTTAACGGAAGAAAATCATCTATAACTATTAATTTTTAACTCTCAATTTTTAATTAGATCTTAAGGGTTCAATTAGAACTCATCTACTTTGTATATTTTCTTTGCTTTATCTGTATATAAAACACCATCTAGATGATCTATTTCATGACAAAAAGCCCTAGCAAATATTCCTTCTGCATTGTATTTAACTTCATTTCCATTTATATCTTGGCCTTCTACAATTACTTTTTTAGGTCTAACTACAATGCCTTCATATCCATTATAACTTAGACAGCCTTCTGCTCCTTCATTCCTACCCATTTTTTTTACTATTCTAGGATTTATTAAAGTTACAGGATTGGTATTTTCTTTTCTCAAATCAATAAATATTATTCTTCTAAGAATTCCTATCTGTGGAGCAGATAATCCGACTCCAGAACTAGAATATAAAGTATCTTTTAAATCCTGTACAATACGTAAAGTTTCCTCATCTATATTTTTGACTTTCCTGCTGACTTTCCTCAGTAATTTATCACCAAACTGCAATATTTCTCTTATGGCCAACTGCATTACCTCCTCTAAGTAAATATATTTAAATTATACAGTTATTTATTTAAAGAATCAATAAAGGAAGCTTTTTGTTAAAACGTAAAGTAAAATATTTGATAATATATAAATATTTTTAAATAAGCAGAGCTTTAATATAGGATGTTTTTTTTCTTGTCTTGACATACGGTGATATTAAATATAAAATTTACTTTTGTACTTGTATATTTGCTGGAAAAACTATAGACTTCTATAGTATATGGGAGGGAAGGTATATGGCTATAAAAGCTATGGATATGGAAAATGAAAAAGAGCATTTAGAAGAAACTTTGAATTGGATAGAAACTCAGATTAAAAGCATAAATTCGGAAGATGAAAAGTTAAAAATAAGTATAGATGGACTTAGAAAACAATCTAGAGGTAAATATAATGAGGAATTAGAAACAAAAGAAAAGTTATATAATATAACTCATAAGAATCTTGAAAAATATATAGAAAGTAAGAATAATCCTTATTTTGGCAGGGTAGATTTTAGAGAGTATAAGGGAGAAGAAGAGACTTTCTATATAGGAAAATTTGGACTTGGAGATATGGAAAATGGAGATGAAAAGGTAATTGACTGGAGGGCTCCCCTAGCAGATCTATATTATAGTGGAGTTTCAGGAGAGACTTTCTATAAATCTCCCCAAGGTATAATAAATGGAGAGCTCAATTTAAAGAGAAAATTCTTAATTGAAAATGGAAAGTTAAAAGATGCTTTTGATGAAGGAATAAATGAAATAATACTTCAGTCTAACGATCAAAACGGGAATGCCCTAATAGATGAATTTTTAAGAATAAACTTGGAACAAAGCGCAAATAGCAAGCTTAAGGATGTAGTTGCTACAATACAAAAGGAACAAAACAATGTAATAAGGAGTGAAAAAAATAGTTCCATTATAGTTCAGGGATCTGCAGGTTCAGGAAAAACTACAGTGGCACTTCATAGGCTTGCCTACTTGCTTTATAGATATAGAGGTAAAATTCAAGGGGAAGATATTGTAGTTGTAGCCCCTAATAAGTTATTTTTAAATTATATTTCAGATGTACTTCCAAATTTGGGTATAGAAAAAGTGAATCAGGTGACCTTTGAGAAAATATGCTGCCAGATGTTGAATTTAAAAAGAAAAGTGTATACCAAGGATAAAAAGCTGTCCAACATAATAGAAAATAAAAAATATAGTAATGTGAAAAACATACTTGAAACCAGTCATGTTAGGGGAAGCATTTTATATAAAAATTTAATTGATAGGTACGTAGACTACATAGAAGAAAGAGATGTAAATATTGATGACATAAAGATAGATGATTATATTTTGTTTGATAAAGAAGAAATATGCAGATTGTATTCAAATGATATGAAGAATCTACCAATAAATAGTAGGAAGTATGAAATAAAGAGATATTTTCTATTAAAGATAGATGATAAGATAAATAAAATAATGGACAAAATAGATTTTTATTATGAATACATGATTGCAAGATTAAAGAAAAACATGGAAGATAGCCTGGATAGGAGAAAGAGACTCACAAGTGTATATAATGAAAGAGACAAAAAGAAGAAGGACGTTAAAAATAGGGCAATACAATCTTTTAAAAATTATTTTAATAGGTGGAGTGAGATTGATACAGAAAACCTTTATGAAGAATTTTTAAATGACGAAGAGGTATTTGATAAAATTGTAAAGGGAAATATTTCTGAAAGCATATGGAATAATATAAAAGAGGAGGTAAAGGAAAATAGAGAAAAAAAAGTAATAGATAGTGATGAGTTGGCTCCTCTTTGCTACTTGAAATTTAAAATAGAAGGAGTTCCTAAAAAGTTTAAATATAAGCACATTGTAGTAGATGAGGCACAGGATTATAGTGCCTTTCAGATGACCATTTTAAAAAAAATGAGTATGAATAATTCTATGACCATAGTAGGAGATTTAGGACAGGGCATATATTATTATAAGGGAATATCTAGTTGGAAAAGGCTAATAGAAGATGTATTTAACTCCAACGCAAAATATATTCAACTTGAGCACAGTTATCGTTCTACAATGGAAATAATAAAATTTGCAAATAAAGTTCTTAGTCTTCAACAAAACAACTTAAAACCTGCAGTGCCAGTACTTAGACATGGAAAAACACCACAAGTAATAGAATTTAAAAATAATAGAGAATTTGGTGATGCTTTAGATAGGATTGTAGAAGAAGTTTATGGCGCAGGAAAGAAGAGCATAGCTGTCATAGGTAAGACTTATGACCAGTGTAAAAAAATCAGAGAGTATTTAAAAAAGTACAGTTCTTACAATTGGAATTTGATAAAGGAAAATGATAGTAACTTAAATTTTGACAATATAATAATTCCCTCTTATATGACAAAGGGATTGGAGTTTGACTGTAGTGTAATTTACAATTGCAGTGAAGAAAATTATGGGGAAAATGAGCTTGATAGAAAAATATTATATGTAGTTCTTACAAGGGCACTTCATATGGAATATATATTTTATTTGGGTAAAAAGTCCAAACTTATTAAAAACATGTGATTATAGAAAATGCAATTAATTCAAATTCAAAATAAGGAAGGGCGTATGACCTTTCTTATTTTAGGTATATGAAAGAAAATAACAAGTCAAAGATGCGAAGGATATTTTGTGTCAGACAAGGAAACAGGTTCCGTTGATAGTTGTGCTATCAACGGAACCTGCTGACGCAGTATGATGCAAAATAGGCTAGCATACTGACTAGTTATTTTTTTGAATATGCCTTAAATGCTTAAAAGTCCAGAAAAGCAAATCTATACATAGATCAGAAGTTTTATCATTTTCATCCAATCTAGGGTTTAATTCTACCATATCCATGGATTTCACAAGTCCGGTTTCCATTAAATATTTCAATATATATTTAACTTCTGTAACGTTTATGCCTTTTTTAACAGGGGTACCTGTTCCAGGGACTAACTGAGGGCTTAAAACATCTATATCAAAACTTAAGTGAATAGATTGTATTTCATTTCTTTTTAGTTTTGAATTAATTTTAGCCATTATATTTTTTATACCCATCGCATGAATGTCCTCAGTGGAGTATATACTTATGTTTTGCTCTTTTAAAAGATTTTGCTCACCTTCATCTAAAGATCTAGCACCTAATATAAATACATTTTCTGGCTTTACTTTAGGACCTTTATAATAAAGATTAGAAAGTTTATCATATCCAAATCCCATAGCAGCTGAAAGTGGCATACCATGTACATTGCCTGAAGGGGAAGTCTTATCTGTATTTATATCCCCATGGGCATCTAGCCATATAACTGCAATATTTTTATGGTATTTGCTTGTACCTGAAAGACTTCCAAGACCTATAGAATGATCACCGCCTATAGTTAAAGGGAAGCTATTGGAACATAGTGAACTGTAAACTTGATGGGCTAAATTTTTATTTACATCCAGTATGGGTTTTAAATACTTCATGTAGGAATTAAATGTATATTTTTCATCTTCAGGTATATCTAAAATATGGATATCTCCAGCATCATAAGTTGTATGGCCACTTTTATTTAAAACATCTATTATATTTTTTTGTCTTAATTTCTCAGGACCGTATTCTGTACCTTTTTTGTCAGAACCAAAAAATATAGGTACACCTATTACGCTAATGTCCATTTAAGTTACCTCCCTAATTTAATCTTTAGTAAGATATAAATTCAAGTTCAATGTTATTTTTAGAATTTATTTTAAGCTTTATTCCATTTTAATTTTACATATATGGTTAAATATCTATACTTTAACATTTAAATAAAATGTGATGATTATTTAAATTAATTGAAAAGAATAAATTTAAAAAGAGATAAAAACAAATGGAAGAAAAAATAAAATTCAGTTAAGGTAAATTAACTAAATTTATTTTCCTTTTGGTATTGTAGAATTAACTTGTCCAACTTTTCGCTGCACTCAACGACTACTTCATCTGTAAGACTTCTAGTTTTCATTAATAAATATAAAGTTTCTTTTAGATGGTTTATTTCAACATCTAAAATCTTTAAATTATTATTCATTATTATTCCTCCACAAGAAACTTTGTACTCTTATATTTTACCAGATAATAAGAAAATAACCATATCTTTTATTAGTCACTAATTTGCAGTATATTGCAAAAATAAACATAATTTCTGTAGATAAAGTGTGAATTATTCTGTGGAGAAAATGTGGAAAAAAGAAAAAAATGTCTTCATATACTGATATGAACCGATGTGGATAAATTTTACAAATTAAAATAATGTCTAAAAATTTTTATCATATTTATAAATTTACTTCATCAACTAGTGCAAAAATAGTTGACAATATGGAGCTATTTATGGAAAATTAAATTAAATCAATTATAAAGTAAGGAGTTGCAGCTATAAAATGGACAAATTAACTGAAAGAATAAATTTCCTTTATAAAAAGAGTAAAACTTCAGGACTTACAGAAGATGAAAAACAAGAACAACGAAGGCTTAGAGAAAAGTATATAAATAATATAAAGAAAAATTTAAAAGCTCAACTCGGAGCTATACGACCAAAATATAATGAGGATAAACTTAACTAAGAGGTGGGAAAATGCCAGTAACAGTACTAGATATTATAAATGATTTAAATTTAGAGGTAATACATAGAGGAGAAAATGTAAATGAAATAAAGGTAAGTGATATAAATAGGCCAGGACTTCAATTTAGTGGGTTTTATAATTATTATGCTAATGAGAGAGTTCAGATAGTGGGTAAGGCGGAATGGAGTTTTTTAGATACTATGCAGCCAGAACTTAGAAAAAAAAGGTTGGGAAAGTATTTTGAATTTGACAATCCATGTACTATAATAACTAGAAATTTGGTACCTCATAAAGAGTTCTTGGAAAGTGCTATCTTAAATAAAAGGTGGATACTAAGGACTGATAGTATATCTACGAGGTTTATAAATAAAGTTATGAATTATTTAGATGACAAATTGGCACCTGAAACAAGGATACATGGTGTACTTGTAGATGTTTATGGTATTGGAATACTTATAACTGGAGAAAGTGGTATAGGGAAAAGTGAAACTGCATTGGAACTTATAAAAAGAGGACATCGTTTGGTGGCAGATGATGCGGTAGATATAAAACAAATAGATGGAGTACTTCATGGAACATCACCTTATATTACTTCAGGCATGATAGAAGTTAGAGGAATGGGTATAATTGATATACCAGCCCTTTATGGATTGAGTTCTGTGCTTAAGGTAAAGGATATTAATATGATAATATATCTGGAGCAGTGGAAAGAAGATGAAAATTACGATAGACTTGGAATAGACAAGGAGTACTTAAATATATTAAATGTACCTGTAAGAAAATTGAAAATTCCAATTAGGCCGGGAAGAAATCTGGCAGTCATAATAGAAGCTGCTGCAGCAAATTATAGATATAGTCTTATATCAAATGTAACTCCTGTAGATGTAATAAGTGAAAGAATAAATGAGGTGGCGAAAAAGAAAAATGGATAAGAATGTTATAAGAAAGAAAATGAAGGAAAAGAGAAATAAATTGTCTGATTTACAAAAAGAAGAATTGGACAAAAGAGTATTTCAAAAAGTTATAGGAAGTGAAGAATATAGTAAGGCTAACAACATATTTATATTTGTAAGTTACGGAAGTGAAGTGGATACTCATAGAATTATAAAGAAGGCACTAAAAGATGGAAAGAATATTTGTGTCCCTAAAGTTATATCCAAAAAAGATGGAATGGTTGCAGTTAGAGTACATGATTTTAGTGAATTGAAAAGTGGAGCTTATGGAATATTGGAACCAGAAGATACAAAATATAAAGTACAGGAATCCTCTATAGATTTGTGTTATATTCCCGGAGTAGCTTTTGATAAAAGAGGTGGGAGAGTTGGATATGGAGGAGGCTACTATGATAGATTTTTTAAAAAACTTAGAGAAGACTCTAAAAAAATTGCCCTTGCATACAAGTTTCAAGTACTAGATGAAGTACCTATGGAAGAACATGATATGTTTATAGATGGTATCATTTCTGATTAAACTATTTGTAACTACTCAGACATACTGTTATGATGGCATATTTGAATTTTAGATATACTTTTTAATTTAAAATTTAACTTTTTATAGTCAATAAAGAAGTGTTTTTGTATAACACTTCTTATTTTTTTATTAACAATAATGTAATAAAAAATGTATTGATATAAAAAAGTATTAGTAGTATATTTTATATATAAATGTTCGCATACGAAACATTCTTATACAAAATATTGTTGCAAATTTAGTTAGATAAGTAAAGAGAGGTGAGTACATGGATGATAATAAAAGTATTGTAATAGTGCAAGAAATGAAAACAATATTATGTTCAATAAAAAGAAATATGAAAAATAGTTTTAATAATTTTAATCTTACTGCACCTCAGGGAATGCTTATTGAAATATTACGCAGATACGGTGAGATGAAAATAAGTGATCTAAGTAAAAAGATGGGTCTATCAAACAGTACTGTGTCGGGAATTGTAGATAGATTAGAAAAACAAGGATTAATAAAAAGAACTAGAAGTAATGAGGATAGAAGAGTAATTTACGTAAATGTGACTGATAAGTTTAAAAATGAATTTCAGGAAAATTTTAAAAAAATCGAACAAGAATTTGAAGATATAATGAGAAATGCTTCTACTGAAGAAGTTGATGCCATAATTAAAGGATTGAATCTATTAAAAAATTTATTAAGTAAGCAGGGATAATTTATAGTATTTATATTATAGTATTTATGTTAAGGAGAATATATAACAATATGATTAAATTAATGAAGTATTTAAAACCTTTTGTAGGATTGATTATTGTAGCTATAATGCTTTTATTCGTACAGGCTATGTGTGATCTTGCACTTCCGGATTACACATCTAATATTGTAAATAAAGGCATACAGCAGAGTGGTATTGTAAGCTCTGTACCTCAGGCAATAAGAGAAAGCCAAATGAAAAAGATGAAAGTATTTATGAATAAAAACGACTTAGATGAAATTTCTAAAAATTATGTTCCTGTTGATAAATCAAATGCAGATTATAATAGGTATTTGGAGAAGTACCCAAGTGTAAAAAATGAGCCAATTTTTGTGCTTAAAGATGTTGATAAAAATGAAATGGATAAATTAAGTTCTATAATGGGAAGAGCTATAATCGATGTTTCAGGCGTTGAAAAAATTAAATCTAGTGCAAAAAATGGAGTGATTTCATTTAATGGCATGAAAATACCTGCTAGTGTAGATTTGTTTGATATGATTTCTAAAATGTCAGATAAGCAGCGTCTAAAGATAATTGAAGACATAAATAAGAAAACTTCCAATTTGGATAACAGCATGATTGTTCAATTAACTGCTCCAGAAATTAAAGCAGAATACAAGGCACTTGGAATGAATACAGATAAGATTCAGAGTAAATATATAATAAATATTGGAATACGTATGCTTCTTATATCACTTCTTGGAGGAATATGTACCGTTGCAGTTGGATTTTTGGCAGCAAGAACTGCAGCAGGACTTGCTCAAAATCTGCGTAAAAATATATTTGAAAAAGTAGAGAACTTTTCAAATGCAGAATTCGATAAATTTTCAACTGCATCTCTTATAACAAGGAGTACAAATGATATTACGCAAATACAAATGCTCATGGTTGTTATGATAAGGATGGTATTTTATGCACCAATTATGGGAATTGGTGGTGTAATAAGAGCTATGGGAAAAAGTAAATCCATGTCATGGATTATTGCACTTGCAGTTATAGTACTTTTAGGAATGATACTTGTAGTGTTTGCAGTGGCTTTTCCAAAGTTTAAAATTATACAGAAACTTATAGATAAACTAAATCTTGTAACACGTGAAAATCTTTCTGGAATGATGGTAATAAGAGCTTTTAATACACAAAAATTTGAAGAAGAACGTTTTGACAAGGCAAATCGAGATGTGACAAAGACAAATTTGTTTGTAAATCGTGTGATGGTGTCCATGATGCCTATAATGATGTTTGTGATGAATGCAATTACATTGCTTATAGTATGGGTTGGTTCCCATCAGGTTGCAAATTCCAATATGCAGGTAGGAGATATGATGGCATTTATGCAATATGCAATGCAAATAATTATGTCATTTTTAATGCTTGCTGTAATGTTTATACTTATACCGAGGGCATCTGTTTCTGCAGGACGTATTGATGAAGTTTTAGAAACTAACATTTCAATTATAGATCCAAAGGATACAGTATACTTTGAAGATAATATGCAGGGAAATGTTGAATTTAAGAATGTATCTTTCAGGTATCCGGGAGCAGGTGAAGACGCCCTAAAGAATATAAGTTTTAAAGCTTTGCCTGGAAAGACAACGGCATTTATAGGTTCTACAGGTTCTGGTAAAACAACTCTTGTAAATTTGATTATGCGTTTTTATGATGTAGCAGCTGGTGAAGTGCTTGTGGATGGTATAAATGTAAAAAAAATAACTCAACATGAACTTCGTGATAAAATTGGATATGTACCACAAAAGGGATATTTATTTAGCGGAACAATTGAATCCAACCTTAAATATGGAGATAGAAATGTAAGCTCTGCGGGTATAAATCATGCTGTAGAAATTTCTCAGTCTGAAGAATTTATAAATGAAAAAACTAAAGGAATTAAAAGTGAAATTTCTGAGGGAGGTTCAAATGTATCTGGAGGGCAAAAACAGAGACTTTCTATTGCACGTGCTCTTGTAAAGAAACGTGAAATTTATGTGTTTGATGACAGCTTTTCTGCTCTTGATTTTAAAACAGATGCTGCCCTTAGAAAGGCACTTAGAAAAGAGACTAGTTCAAGTACATTCCTCATTGTGGCACAGCGTATTTCCACAATTATAGATGCAGATCAAATAATAGTTCTTGATGATGGTAATGTGGTTGGAATAGGTACTCACGAAGAACTTATGAAAAGCTGTGAAGCTTATAGGGAAATTGCCCTTTCACAACTTTCAAAGGAGGAATTGGCATGAGTGATAAATATAAGATAAAAGGACAAAAAATGAATCATGGGCCTGGAGGTATGATACAGGGTGGTGAAAAGGCAAATAACTTTAAGAGTACCATGAAAAAGCTTATAGAGTATATGAATGAATATAAATTGGCTGTTATCATAGTATTTATATTTGCATCTGCAAGTGCTGTATTTTCTATAGTGGGGCCTAAAATATTAGGTAAGGCTACAACTAAGCTTTTTGAAGGAATTATGGGAAAAATTTCAGGTGCAGCACCTGGAATAGACTTTGACTATATAGCTAGGATATTAATAATACTTGCAGGCTTGTATTTATTAAGTACACTCTTTAGTTATATTCAAGGATGGCTTATGTCTGGAGTTTCTATGAAAGTAAGCTACAAGATGCGAAAGGAAATTTCAGAGAAAATAAATAGATTACCTCTTAAATATTTTGATGGCACAAATCAAGGTGAAGTACTGTCCCGTGTCACCAATGATGTGGATACAGTGAGTCAGACTTTAAATCAAAGTTTGACCCAGATAATTACTTCAATTACAACTGTAATAGGAGTGCTTATAATGATGTTGAGCATAAGTTTTACCATGACACTGGTAGCGCTTTGCATAATTCCACTATCCATGGGAATTATGATGCTTATAATCAAACAATCCCAGAAATATTTTAAGGAGCAGCAGGATTACCTGGGACACGTAAATGGACATGTAGAGGAAATGTATGGTGGTCATATAGTTATGAGAGCTTTCAATGGTGAAGAAGATAGCATTGAAAAGTTTGATAAGTTGAATAATACCCTATATAAATCTGCATGGAAATCACAGTTTTTGTCAGGAATGATAATGCCAATTATGAATTTTGTCAGCAATCTTGGTTATGTAGGCGTATGTGTACTTGGAGGATGGCTTGCTGTAAAGAAAGTTATTGAAGTAGGAGATATTCAAGCTTTTATACAATATGTAAGATCCTTTACACAGCCAATTACTCAAATAGCAAATATATCAAACATACTTCAGCAGACTGCTGCTTCAGCAGAACGTGTATTTGAATTTTTAGAAGAGGAAGAGACAGTTACTGAAACTAATAATCCTGTAAAACTTGAAAATGTTGAAGGATCTGTAGAGTTTAAAAATGTTCACTTTGGATATAATCCTGACAAAATTATAATTAACGATTTTTCAGCTAAGGTGAAACCAGGTGAAAAAGTTGCAATCGTGGGACCAACTGGCGCAGGAAAAACTACTATGGTAAAACTTTTAATGAGATTTTATGATATAAACAGTGGGGCTATTTTTGTAGATGGGCATGATATAAGAAACTTCAGACGAAATGACCTGAGATCTATATTTGGTATGGTGCTCCAGGATACATGGCTCTATAATGGAAGTGTAATGGAAAACATACGATACGGAAGACTTGACGCTTCAGATGAAGAGGTTAAAATTGCGGCAAAAGCAGCTCATGTGGATAGTTTTGTGCGCACCTTGCCGGCAGGATACGATATGATTTTAAATGAAGAAGCTTCCAATGTATCTCAAGGGCAAAAGCAGCTTTTAACCATTGCAAGGGCTATACTTGCCAATCCTAAAGTCCTTATTTTGGATGAGGCAACTAGTTCTGTAGACACCCGTACAGAAGTTAAAATAAAAAAGGCAATGGGTAATCTTATGAAAGACCGTACTAGTTTTATTATTGCACACAGGTTATCTACAATTCGTGATGCAGATTTAATTCTTGTAATGAATAATGGTGATATTGTAGAGCAGGGAAGTCACGAAGAACTTTTGAAAAAGAAGGGATTTTACTCTAACCTTTATAATAGCCAGTTTGAAGATTCTCTTGCTGCTGAATAGATAGTTCAAGGCATAGGTATAGTATACTTATGCCTTTTAAATTTGGAAGAATATAATATAAAATGAGTTTTCATGTGACCGAAGTATTTAAAGGATCCTAAAATTATTACAACTCCTGAAAAAATTATTATCTATAAATTTTATAGCATAAATTTATTGTATCGTAAAATGCGATTATAATTAATACTAATCAATAATATAGAAAATAAATGGCATAATTATAAAAAAAGGATTATAATATGTATTATTATTAATTATGACTACGAATGGAGGAGAAATGACATTTATGGTAAAAAAGATTTCATTACAGCATAAATTGGTGGGGATATTGATACTTTTTGTTATAGTGCCATTATTAATAATATCATTTTTATCTTTTTATATGGAAACAAAACTTGTAAGTAATAAGGCCTATCAATTAACTAGTCAAATAGCAAAGGAGAAAGTTTCATTTATTGATTTGCATAACATCTCTTTAAAACAGAATATACAGTCTTTATCAATTAATAATAATATAATAAGTGAAAATAAAGCTGATGTAATGAATGCTCTTAGGAGCGTAAATGAAAGTAACAAAGATATAATGCAGTGTTATGTGGCAGATGAGACAAAACAGATGTTATTATATCCTGAAAGTGTTAAGCTTCCTGCAGGCTATGATCCAACTAGTAGGCAGTGGTACAAAGATACTATGGTTGCAAATGGACAAGTATTTGTAACTAAACCTTATAAGGATGCAGCTACAGGCAAAATTATTATAACTATAGCAAAGAAAGTAACTTTCAGTAGTGGAAAAATAGGTGCTGTAGCTGCAGATGTTGATTTATCTGATTTTCAAAAAAAGTTAACCGCAACTAAAGTTGGAAATACAGGATATTCAATACTTGCCTTAGAGGATGGGACAATTATTGCACATGCTGATAATAGTAAGATAATGCACAGTATAAAAAATGAAGTTGTGGATGGACAAAAAATTATAGATGAGAAAAATGGCAGCTTTGAGTGTGGATCAGGAAAAAAGTCTCAAGTAATTGGATTTATTCAATCTAAAGCAACAGGGTGGATAGTTGTAACTGTTCTTCCACAAAGTGATTATGCACAAGATTTAAATAAAAGTAAATTCATAAGTTTTATAGTTCTTATAATTATGTTAGTAGCTGCAGTGATTTGTGGAATATTTATTGCAAAATACATATGTAAACCGCTTTTTAAAATACAGGTATTTGCTAAAAGGTTATCTGTATGTGATTTTACTACTCCTATAAAAATAGACAGACAGGATGAATTTGCAGATACTGCTAATTCCTTAAACAAAGCTCAGGAAAATGTAAAGTCACTAGTTAAAGTAATAGTTGTAAACTTTAAAAATATTAATGCTTCAAGTCAGCAGCTTTCTGCAACAGTTCAGGAAATGACATCAAAATTTGAAAATATAAATGATTCCATAAATCGTATAGCAGATGGATCTCAAGAAACAACCGCTTCTGTGGAAGAAATTACTGCATCTATAGAAGAGATAGATTCTAATGCAGTACAGCTTACAAATAAGACTGAAAATCAAAATAAAATCGCAAGTAAATCTCAACAAAATGCTCTCTCCGTTCAACAAAATGCTCAAAGTGCCATAAAGGAATGTAAAAATATTTATAAAGTTGAGGAGAAAAAGATATTAAAAGCTATAGATGATGGAAAAATAGTTTTACAAATAAAAGAAATGGCGGATGTAATAGAAAGCATTGCAGATCAAACTAATTTATTGGCATTAAATGCAGCTATTGAAGCACAGAGGGCTGGTGAGCATGGAAAAGGATTTGCTGTAGTTGCTGAAGAAGTGAGAAGTCTAGCAGAACAATCTTCTGAAACAGTTTCTACAATTCAAAGTATGGTAGTAAAGGTTCAGCGAGTTTTTGAGAATCTTTCAGAAACTAGTCATAATTTACTACAATTTATTGATAAAAATGTAAATATACAATTGGACAACTATTTGAGTACAGGACAACAATATTATGAAAACTCTAAGCTTACAGCTAATGCTGTAGAACAAGTAGCTTCTATGACTGAAGAAATAGCATCTACAGTAAATGAGATTACAAAGGCCGTTGGCGGCATGTCTGAAGTTGCACAAAAATTTTCGGAAAGTACCAATGAAATTCGAAATGCTATAAATGATTTAACAGAGAAAATGGCTCAAATTAGTAACAACATGCAAAGTCAAGCAGAATTAGCTGAGACTTTAAATGATACAATTAAAAAATTTAAAATTTAAAATAGTATAGTTAAGGCATATTCAAAAAAATAGGTTAACATCTTTGACTTGTTATTTTCTTTTAAATACCTAATAAGAAGTGTTTTTGTATGGCACTTCTTATTTTTTGTTAATGAATTTTTAGAAGAGGATGTACTTATGCCTTTTAAATTTGGAAGAATATAATTTATTTAATAAACGCATAAAGTTTAATTGACAAATCAAGACTACGAGTGTAGTATAACATTAAGGATTAC
>ENA-UOOE01001048-UOOE01001048.1-fermentation-metagenome-genome-assembly--contig:-NODE-1048-length-24446-cov-53.213849_pt1 | contig 24446 bp, 19 predicted proteins | sample MGYA00245776_ERZ724021 | MGnify/ENA primary metagenome ERZ724021 (study PRJEB28704, sample SAMN03018321) | fermentation metagenome | biome: anthropogenic terrestrial biome; feature: soil... | reverse complement strand
TATACTCATAAATTTAATAGTATTAATCAATACAGCAGGAAGAAGTGCTATTGTAATGCCGATTTGCACAGCAAAAAAATTGATTCTGAATGCTGACCGTGAAGGACGCGCGGTTGGGGCTTTTAATGTGGGAAACATGGAGATGGTTCTCGGCGCAGTGGCCGCTGCGGAGGAACTGAACACGCCGATTATTCTGCAGATTGCCCAGAGCCGTTTTGCGCATTCTCCGCTTGGCCTGATGGGACCAATGATGCTTCAGGCAGCGCGGCATGCCAAAGTCGAGATTGCCGTTCACCTGGATCACGGCCAAACGGAAGAGGCTGTGCGCCAGGCCCTGAAGCTCGGTTTCTCGTCGGTCATGTTTGACGGTTCCCGGTATGAGTTTTCGGAAAACGTCCGGCTTACCGCCCGCGTCGCGGCCATGGCGCGGGCGGCGGGGGCATCCATGGAAGGCGAGCTTGGCATCGTCGGCAGCGGCGCAGGGACCGCGGCGGGGCATACCGCCGCCTGCACGGACCCGCAGCTTGCACGCGGATTTGCGGAAAAGACCGGTGTTGACACTCTGGCGGTGGCCATCGGGAATGCGCACGGGCATTACGCCGTCGAGCCGAAGCTCCAGTTCGACGTTCTGGAAGAAATCCATAAAAAAGTGAAAGTCCCTCTTGTGCTGCACGGCGGGACCGGAATCAGCCCGGGTGATTTTCGGAAATGCATTCGGCACGGCATTCGGAAAATCAATATAGCGACCGCCGATTTTGACGCGGCGACGCGGGGAGCCGAAAAGTATGCCAAGGCGGAAGGCCCGCATGATTATTTTGGCCTGAACGAATCGATGGTACGCGAGGTTTACGAAACGGTCAGGACACATATTCTGATTTTCAACAATCAGGTTCCATTGGAGCAGATATTTGAAAAACGTCAAGAAGGGAAGGAAATTCATGCAGTACATACAGTTTGATGCAAACCGGAAATTCGACCTGACTTTACTGGGCAGGGTCGCCATTGATTTCAATCCTGTGGACTATTTCAAAACGCTGGCTGAAAGCACGACTTTTAAGAAATATGTGGGGGGTTCGCCGGCCAATATTGCGGTGGGCCTATCTCGCCTGGGCAAAAAATGCGGATTTTTCGCACGCGTGTCCGACGATCGTTTCGGCGATTATGTGACGGAGTATCTGCAGAAGGAGGGAGTCGACACTTCCCGCATCCGTCGCTGCGAGCACGGGGAGAAACTGGGGCTTACCTTTACGGAAATCCTCACCCAGCAGGAGAGCAGCATCCTGATGTACCGCGACCAAATTGCGGATTTGCAGCTCTGCGTGGACGATATTGATGAAGAATACATCCGCCAAAGTAAGGCGCTGCTGGTTTCCGGGACGGCGCTGGCGGAAAGCCCTTCCCGGGAAGCGGCACTCAAAGCGCTTTTCCTGGCTAAAAAGACCGAAACGCCGGTGATTTTCGATATTGATTACCGGCCGTACAACTGGAAATCGAAAGACGAAATCGGCATCTACTACGGCATCGCGGCCGGGCAGGCTGATGTGATTCTGGGCTCACGCGACGAGTACGACCTGGCGGAGCGGCTGATCTGCCCCGGAATGAAAGACAAAGAGAGCGCCGCGTACTGGCACAAGCGCGGCGCGAAAATCGTAGTCATCAAGCATGGGAAGCAGGGTTCTACGGCGTACACTAACGATGGACGGAGTTTCACCATTAAACCGTTCCCAATTAAACGGCTTAAGAGCTTTGGCGGCGGCGACGGATATGCCTCGGCGTTTCTGTACGGCCTGCTGGAAGGCTGGGACGTCATCGACTGCCTGGAATTCGGCAGCGCGTCCGCTTCGATCCTTGTCGCCAGCCATTCTTGCTCCGACAGCATGCCGGACCTTTCGACCCTTAAAAGCTATATTGCGGATTGCAAGCGAAAATATGGGGAAATGATCGCAAGAGCCTAAGACCGCAATGCATGGGTGCATACGGAAATAATATGGGAAGGAAGGATTTTCAGTGGGTACGGTTAAGATGACGATGGCGCAGGCACTTATCCGTTTTCTCGACAATCAGTACATAAGCTTGGACGGCGAAGAAAGCAAGTTTGTGGAGGGGATTGCCACAATTTTCGGGCATGGAAACGTGTGTGGACTCGGTCAGGCGCTGGATGAAAACCCGGGCGAACTGCGATATTTCCAAGGCAAAAACGAGCAGGGAATGGCTCATGCCGCCGCCGCTTTCGCGAGGCAGAACAACCGGAAAAAAATCATCGCATGCTCCTCTTCCATCGGGCCGGGCGCTGCCAACATGGTGACGGCCGCCGCTTCAGCGACGGTCAACAACATCCCCCTGCTTCTTCTTCCGGGCGACACGTTCGCCACACGCCAGCCAGACCCGGTTCTGCAGCAGGTGGAACAGTCGGCAAGCCTGCAAACCACCACCAATGACGCATTTAAGGCCGTATGCAAATACTGGGACCGGGTGGAACGCCCGGAGCAGCTGATGACCGCCATGATCAGCGCGATGCGCGTGTTGACCGATCCGGCCGAAACCGGCGCGGTCTGCGTGGCGCTGCCGCAGGACGTGCAGGGCGAAAGCTACGAATATCCCGATTACTTTTTCCGGAAACGAGTCCATAAGATTTCCCGCCGGCTACCCACACAGGAGGAGATTCAGGATGCGGCGGAGGCGATTTCCGCAAGCCGGAAGCCGATCGTTATCTGCGGAGGCGGCGTAAAGTATTCCGAAGCCGGGGAAACGCTCGAAAAATTCTGCGAGGAATTCCACATCCCGTTTGGTGAAACACAGGCGGGCAAGAGCGCCTGCCGGTCCAGCTCGCCGTACAACCTGGGCGGGATTGGGGTGACCGGGAACCTCGCGGCAAATACGATTGCGTGCGACGCTGACCTTGTTCTCTCGGTCGGGTCGCGGCTTTCCGACTTTACGACCTCCTCCAAATGGCTGTTTCAGAATCCGGACGTCAAAATCGTTTCAATCAATGTTTCCCGCTTCCATGCGTATAAACTGGACGCCGTCCCGGTCGTTGGGGATGCGAAAGTAACGCTGCAGGCACTGGCAAATGCGCTGCGGGAGAAGAACTATCGGACGGCGTATCGGGATGAGATTGCCCGGGCAAAAAACGCCTGGGAAAAAGAAATGGAACGGCTGGCGGCCTATTCCTATGGAGAGGACTTCGAGCCGATGATTGGAGCGCGGGACCCTTCCAGCATCGGGGATTTTGTAAAGGCAACGGGAGGCCGCCTGACTCAGACGGCTGCAATCTGCATGATTCGGAAAATTATCAATCCCGACGCCATCGTCGTCGGCGCCGCCGGCAGCCTGCCGGGCGACCTGCAGCGCATGTGGACGACCGACGTGCGCGATTCCTACCACATGGAATACGGTTTTTCCTGCATGGGGTATGAAATTGCCGGCGCCCTCGGCGCCAAGCTGGCACGGCCGGATCGGGAAGTATACGCCATGTGCGGCGACGGCAGTTTCCTGATGCTGCATACCGAGCTGGTCACCTCGATTCAGGAACATCAGAAAATCAATATCCTGCTGTTTGACAATGCTTCCCATGGCTGCATCAATAATTTGGAGATGTCTAACGGAATCAGAAACTTTGGAACGGAATTCCGCTTCCGCAGGGAGGATACGGGCGCTCTGAGCGGCCGGTTCATCCCCATCAGCTATGCCGCGGTCGCCGCGGGCTACGGCGCGAAAACCTATACCGTCCATACGCCGGCAGAACTGAAAGCGGCACTGGAAGACAGCAAAAAGCAGAAGGTCACCACATTGATCGATTTAAAAGTCCTGCCAAAGACCATGACGCACGATTATGATTCCTGGTGGCATGTCGGAGTCGCGAGCGCCCCAGCCAATGAAGCTCAGCGCAAGGCGTTTGAAAACAAAGAGAAGCACAGGCGTGCCTCAAGAGAATATTAAGGAGGAGTTGCCATGTTGAACGGAGAAAGAGTTTCGGTGGGTATTGCACCCATCGGCTGGACCAACGACGACATGCCGGATTTGGGCAAAGAAAATACCTTTGAACAGTGCATCAGCGAAATGGCTTTAGCGGGCTATAAGGGATGCGAAATCGGCAATAAGTTCCCAACGGACAAAGAAGTTCTGAAAAGAGCTCTGGATTTAAGGGGCCTGACGGTCTGCAACCAGTGGTTTTCCGCTTTCCTGATTTCGCGGCCCTTTGAAGAAACGGCAAAAAGATTCAAGGAAAGGCTAGATTTTCTAAAGTATGTGGGTGCGAAAGTTATTGGCGTTTCAGAACAGAGCTACAGCATCCAGGGAAAAAAGCAGCCTATTTTCGAGGGTAAGCACGTCATGGACGACCGGGAATGGCATTTGCTGTGCAACGGACTGAACCGTTTGGGACAGATGGCGAAGGACCAACAGATGAAGCTGACTTTTCATCACCACATGGGGACCGTCGTTCAAGACGAGAACGAAATCGACCGCCTGATGGCGCATACGGACCCGGACCTTGTCTATCTTCTGTTCGATTCCGGTCATCTGAGCTTTGACGGTATCGACCCTGTAAAAATTTTAAAGAAATATGCAAAGCGCATCGGCCACGTACATTTAAAGGATTTGAGGAACGATGTCGTTGCGGAATCCAAGGCGAAACACCTGAGCTTTCTGGACGGCGTACGCAACGGCACGTTTACGGTCCCTGGCGACGGAGACGTCGACTTCAGGCCGATTTTCGACCTGCTCGGCGAGAGCGCCTATGAGGGCTGGATCGTTGTGGAGGCTGAACAGGACCCGTCAAAAGCAAATCCGTTTGAATATGCCAAAAAGGCACGTGATTATATTCGCAAAACGGCCGGTATATAAAAAATTCCGCAGCGTGACATCATGTATTTGAATAAAGGAAAATCTGTGAAGATGTATAGCGCGATTAAAATGGGGGGAAAACATGAAAACAGTTCGGATTGGATCTGTCGGGCTCGGCAGGCTGGGCGCGCAGCACGCTGAAAATATCGCTACAAAATTGCCAAACGCACGTTTGACTGCTCTATGTGATGTGGATGAGGAACGGTTGAAACGGATAGCTTCCCGTCTGCAAGTAAAAAATGTTTATACCGATTTTGATGCTATGCTGAATTGCGACGAGATTGATGCAGTCGCTATTATTTCTCCGTCTGCATGTCATACAGAGCAAATTGAAAAAGCCCTTGAGAAAGGGAAACATGTATTCTGCGAAAAACCACTGGGAGTGACAGTTGAGCAGTGCCACAGAGCAGAGCAAGTAGTGGAGAGACATCCGGATCAAGTATTTATGCTCGGTTTTATGCGCCGCTTTGATAGCTCCTACCACTACGCAAAACAGAAGATTACAGCCGGTGAGATTGGAAAACCAATTCTATTCCGCGGATATAGCCAGGACCCAGAAAAATTCATCTCCAGCTCTATCGCCTTTGCGGAACATAGCGGCGGCATTTTTCTGGATATGGCGGTACACGACATTGACCTTGCCAGATGGTTTCTTAGCAGCGAACCGGAAAGTGTTTATGCAATTGGCGGATGCTATGCTCACCCGGAATTTGCCCAATATAACGATGGGGATAACGTTTCCTGTCTTATGAAATTTCAGAACGGCGCTATGGGATTCCTGTTTTCAGGAAGAACGGCACCCCATGGATACAATGTGGAGACAGAAATTGTCGGTACCAAGAAGACGCTTCGTATCGGTTCAGTCCCTCAGAAAAATTTGGTGGAAATTCTGGACACAGGTGGAGTCCGGAAAGAATGCAGCGAGAATTTTCTGGAACGGTTTAAAGACGCCTATTTAAAAGAAATGCAGGAATTTGCAGATTGCATCCTGGAAAAAAGAAAACCGGAAATCACCGTTTATGATGGCAGCCAAGCGCTGGAAATTGCCGATGCCTGTCAAAAATCTTTTTCTTCCGGGAAACTGATCTTCCTGCATTGAAGCAGTAGAAGCGGAAATAACTGAGTGGGAATGACCCAATGAAAACATCTCAAATGCTGAAACATAATTAAACGGGGAAATAGGCTAAAAAGGTACTCCAAAGGAGCCTGGCAGGGAGTTTGACACATGATGTAGGCGGAAAAGTTCCGCTTTACATAGAGTTTAACCATTTTGTAATGTATTGAAAGGGGACGTTAGTAGTGAAAAAGTTTTTAGCAGTGCTTCTTGGCGGATTGATGATTTTCTCAATGGCCGCATGCAGCGGAAAAAGTTCAAAGACAAATGCCACTGCAACGGGCAGCGAGGCAAGTTCCACAGCAGCTTCCAGTGGAGAAGCCACCCAAAAAAGTAGTTCAGATATTAAAGTCGGTGTGATTCTGAAGACTTTATCCAGCGAATACTGGAACCGTGTCGCCAACGGTGTAAAACAAGCGGCAAAGGATCTGGGCGTAACCGTCAAACTGGAGGGCCCGACTTCTGAGACAGCTTTTAGTGAACAGAGCAATATGATTGAAAACATGCTTTCTTCTGGAGAGGTGGATGCATTGTGTCTGGCACCGCAGCAGCCTGATATGGTTGTCACGAAATTGAAAGATGCAACGATTCCAGTGCTGTTCGTCGATACAGATGCTTCTTACGATAAGAAAGTTTCCTTTGTTGGAACGAGCAATAAGGAAGCAGCAAAAACAGGCGGCGAATACATAGCGAAGCTGATTGGAAAAGGGAAAAAAGCAGTCCTGATTGGAGAAGTGCAGGGGAATCCAAGCGGAGAAGAACGCATGGCAGGTTATCGGGAAGCGCTTGAAGCAGGCGGTGTCCAGGTTTTGGGCCTTCAATATAACAATGCCGCACCAGATCAGGCGGTTAAGGTGATGGAAAACTTCATGCAGCGCTACCCGCAGATAGATGCAGTTCTTTGCAACAACGACGATGCAGCAATTGCTGCTCAGCGTGCTGCGGCACAGGCTGGCAGAGCGGATAAAATGAAATTTCTTGGATTTGACGGAAATATTACGGCCTGCGAAAGCATCCTTGCCGGGAAAGAGACAGCATCGGTTGCCCAGGACCCAGAGCAAATGGGCTATAAAGTAGTAGAGGCTGCAGTCAAAGCTGTGAAAGGCGAAAAAGTAGAAAAAAGCATTCCAGTCCCAACTGAAATTATTACGAAAGAAAATGCACAGGAGGCCCTGAAAAAGAGAAAACAATCTTAAAAAAACAGACGGGCGGTGTCCCTGCTGTGATGAGTGGGGAGCCGTTCCTTATAATATTTTTACAAAAAAGGCAGGAATTCTAAAAAAGCACTGGATAAAATCAATTTTTCTAAAACGGGGTGAAGCTATGAGTGATTTCGTCGTGGAACTTCGGAATATCACAAAGCGTTTTCCGGGTGTCATTGCATTGAAGAACATGACCCTTCAGATTAAACCGGGGGAAGTTCATGGCCTGATTGGGGAAAATGGTGCCGGAAAGTCTACGCTTATCAAGGTCTTGACAGGGGCCTACCCCGCCGACGAAGGGGAGATTTTTGTCGGCGGTCAAAAAAGAAATTTTAAAAATCCGAATGATGCCAAGCTGGCTGGGGTTGGCTGTGTATATCAGGAATTAAGCACTGTCAAAATGCTTTCGGTGACAGATAATATTTTTATGGGAAACACAATCAAAAAGAAGAAAAGCCCCCTGCTGGATTACGCGACTATGCACCGTAAGGCCCATGATCTGATGCTTTCGCTTGGTGAGGACGTTGATGTGAAAAAAGCCTGCGGGACGTTCGGAATGGGAATACAGCAGTTGGTGGAAATTGCGCGTGCACTGGTCCTGAATGCAAAATTGATTATTATGGACGAACCGACTTCAAGCCTTGGGGAAAAGGAAGTTGATCAACTCTTCAAGACGATACGCAACTTAAAAAAGAAAGGAGTCGCTATCCTCTTTGTTTCTCATAAGTTGGAGGAATTGTTTGAAATCTGCGATTCCGTAACGGTTATGCGCGACGGCGAACATGTTTTTACCGATGATATAAAAAATATAGACAACGATAGATTAATTCGGGCCATGGTGGGGCATGCACTAAGCGAGCAGTATCCAAAAGTCCGGGGAAAACGTGGAACAGAAGCACTCCAGGTTAAAAATCTTTGGGAAGGGGGCGTTTTTCAAGATATCAACTTTACTGCTTATTATGGAGAGATTTTAGGATTTGCTGGATTGGTCGGTGCGGGAAGAACAGAAGTATTCCGGGCCATTTTCGGCGCGGACCCTTTGGATGGGGGTGAAGTTTATATCAACGGAAAGCGCGTGCAGATTAAATCTCCAAAAGACGCCATTAGAAACCGGATAGCTTTTCTAACTGAAGACAGGGCAACTCAGGGCCTTGTTCCATCGATGAGCGTTCGTACGAACTTGATATTGGCAAGCATGAAAAAATTTCAGCATGGCCCATGGCTGGATGATGCAACCATCGAAAAGACGTCCGAAAAAATCGTGCAGTCTTTAAAAATCAAAACTTCTGGATTGGACGAGGCCGTGGGGCAGCTTTCCGGAGGGAACAAGCAAAAGGTCGTCATTGGGAAATGGCTCAATACTGCCGCCGATATCTACATATTTGACGAACCCACCCGCGGAATCGATGTTGGCGCAAAGGTGGAAGTTTGCAATGTGATGAACAGCCTGGTCCAGCGAGGAAAGTGCGTGATTATGATTTCCTCGGAGCTCCCCGAAATTCTCGGTATGAGCGACCGGGTCATTGTGATGCGTTCCGGAAAGATTATGGCGGAAGTTGATGCAAACAGCGATCATTTCAACCAGGAAGACATTATGAAAGCAGCATGGGGAGGGACTTTACAATGACGGATGCGATAAATAGCGCATCAACGCCTAAGAAGAAGGTCGACTTTAAAGGAGTTCTGACACAACTCGGCTCGTTACTTGCCCTTTTTATTCTTTGTGTGATTCTAACAATTGCAACACCAAATTTCCTTACAATGACTAATTTCATGAACATTTTACGCCAAACAGCCATCAACAGTTTCATTTCAGCCGGAATGCTTCTTGCCCTGATAACAGCCGGAATCGACCTGTCCGTTGGGGCCAACTGCGTGCTGTGCGGATGTGTAATGGGCGCTCTGGCCAATAAGCTGCAGGTCACCAATTCATTTGTCTTGATCTTAGCCGCATTGGCGACGGGGCTCCTTGTGGGTTTGGCAAACGGTTTGCTGCTTACCAAGCTACATCTTCCCCACCCGTTTGTTTCAACAATGGGCATGAAGCTGGTGCTTTGCGGCCTTGCACTGCTGGTAGTAAACAGCCAAACGGTGGCGAATTTTCCCGAAGGCGTCACCGCCCTGGGATCTATAAATCTGTTCAAAACAAAGGGCTATTCCGGTTTTCCGCTCGCTTTTCTGGTTGTGATTATCGTCTTTATCATCTTTCACTTCTTCCTGACCAGAAGTGCTCTGGGGAGGAAAATCTTTTGCGTCGGCGGCAATCCGGAAGCTGCTCGCCTGGCCGGAATCAACTCCGATAACGTCCTTATTTCCGTCTACACAATTTCCGGTTTGATGTGCGCGATTGCAGGAATTGTATTGGTGGGGCGCACGGGTGTGGCCAACCCCGCGGCCGCCATGGAGCCCTATGATTCCGATGCAATTGCGGCCTGCATCATTGGCGGCGCTTCCTTTATGGGCGGCAAGGGAACCATGTGGGGAACCATTATCGGTGCACTGATGATATCGACTATCCGCAATGGACTTAACCTGCTTCAGGCATCCAACGATATCCAGAATATTGTTGTGGGTCTGGTTATTATCGGAGCGGTTTGTATCGACGTTTACCGCGGAAAAATGGAAGAACGCGCCAGGAGGCTGGCAACAAAATAGCCCTGAATTTACTTGGATGGATATTGTCACATGAATAAAGTCAGGCTTCGGTTCCCCATATATCAAAAAAATAAGAAACTGTTTCTTCCAAGATGGATATCACGTGATGTACAAACAAAAATAAAGCAGCTTAAACGGGAAATCAGTAAAGGGATTATTTCATGACTGGAGGAAAATGCGAATGCTCAATATTGGTATTATCGGTGCCGGGCGGATTGGGAAAGTCCACGGAGAAAGTATTCTTTACCACATCAAAAATGCGAAACTGGCTGCCATGGCAGACCCTTTTTGGACAGAAGATTCAAAAAAATGGGCTGCACAGATGGGCGTTCCGACCTATAAGGATTACCATAAAATTTTAAAGGATCCTTCCATTCAGGCAGTGCTGATCTGCTCGTCCACCCAAACACACGCCCCAATTTCAATCGAGGCGATTCGTGCCGGGAAACATGTGTTCTGTGAGAAACCGATCTCCCGAGAGCTTTCGGAAATTCAGGCAGTAAAGAAAGAACTGCAAAATTCCGATCTCAAGTATCAAGTCGGCTTCAACCGCAGATTTGACCATAACTTCCGTGCCGTTCGCAAAGCGGTGAAAGACGGTTCAGTCGGAGACATCCATTTGGTCAAAATTACTTCCCGCGACCCGGATGCACCTCCGATTGAATATGTGAAGGGTTCTGGTGGCCTCTTTCTGGATATGACGATCCACGATTTTGATATGGTGCGTTTCCTGACCGGCAGCAATGTTGTGGAGGTCTATGCAGAAGCTGCGGTCCTGGTGGACCCAAAGATTGGAGAAGCCGGCGATGTGGATACCGCAATTATTTCCATGAAACTTGCTAACGGCGCTTTAGCGGTAATTGACAATTCTCGTAAAGCTGTTTATGGCTACGACCAACGCGCAGAGGTATTTGGATCCAAAGGTCAGGTTGCGGTTACAAATGACCTTCCTTCTAAAGCCGTCCTCAGTACGGCGGATGGGGTTGTTTCAGAAAAGCCGCTTTACTTTTTCCTCCAGCGGTATATGGAATCTTATACCCGCGAAGTCCAGGAATTTTTAAATGCAATCCAAAATGATGCGCCTGTTCCGGTATCGGTAGACGATGGGCTTCAGGCGGTCCTCATTGCGAAGGCGGCAGCTAAATCACTGGAGGAACATCGACCGGTCGGCCTGTCTGAAATTAAGTTTTAAACGCTGCATTTCAGTCCAAGTATAAAGGAGACATGGCAACATGGATATCTTTGGCTATCCGGAATTTGACCGCACGGGCAGAAAGATTTTGACGCGGACGGAAGGCCCTTACGCGTTCACCAAGATGAATATCACAGTATACCGTATGGAAACGGGACAGTCGCTTTCCTTTTCTTCCGACCGGGAAGAAAGGGCTGTGCTTCTCATCGAAGGCGGCGTCCGGTATTCCTGGCCCGGTGGAGACGTGCCGGCCACGAGGGACAGTTTTTTAAGAGACGGGGCCTTTTGCCTGCATGTTCCAAAGGGCGTGGAAGTAAAGGTCACCGCTTTTAAGCGGAGCGAGGTCCTTGTGCAGAGCGCGGAAAACGAGAAGACTTTTGAAAGCAAATTTTATACTCCGCAAAACTGCACGGAAGAAACTTTTGGCCAGAATCAGTTTGAGGGGAAAGCGCAGAGGACGGTGCGCACCTTCTTTGACTTTCACACGGCACCGGATTCCAATATGGTGATGGGAGAAATCATCGTCCCGCAGGGCGGGTGGTCGAGCTACCCGCCACACCATCACCCGCAGCCCGAAGTCTATTATTACCGCTTCGGGAAACCTCAGGGCTTTGGCGCCTGCTTCATCGGGGACGACGTCAAAAAAATCAAGGACGGCAGCTTCTGCGCCGTTCCGGGCGGGTTGACGCATCCGCAGGTTAATGCACCCGGCTACCCGATGTATTACGTCTGGATGATCCGCAATTTTGAGGGGAATCCTTGGAAGGACCGGATTTTCGACCCGGCGCACACCTGGCTGCTCAAAAGCGAGTAAGAAATAGCCCATTTAATTTCTGAAAAGGCTTCCGGCTGAATTGCCGAAAGCCTTTTTAATACGGATATAACCCGTCGGATAGTATGCGCCCGGCTTCAAGCCTTTTTAAGGCTGCGCAGGATGTTCCTCAGCCCGCGCGCGGCGGCCCGGATGTCTTTCCGGGCGAGAATCGCCGAGACGACGGCGAAGCCGTCGATGCCCGTCCCGCGGAAAAGCGGGGCGGTGCGCAGATTGATGCCGCCGATGGCGACGATGGGAATGGACACGGCCGCGCGGATTTTCTTCAGTTCTTCCATCGAAATGATGTCCGCGTCCGTTTTGGTGCCGGTGGGGAACATCGCCCCCACGCCGAGGTAATCCGCGCCCGCCGCCTGAGCCGCCTCGGCCTGCGCGGGCGTGGAGGCGGAGACGCCCACGATTTTATCCGGCCCTAAAATGCGCCGGGCCGCGGCGGCGGGCAGGTCGCTCTGCCCGAGATGGACCCCCGCCGCGCCCGAAGCGAGGGCGATGTCCAGCCGGTCGTTGATGATGAGCGGGACGCCGCGCCGGTCCGTGACTTTTTTGACGCTGACGGCCGACCGGTAGAATTCCCGGGACGAGGCGTTCTTCTCGCGCAGCTGCACCAGGGTGCAGCCGCCGTCTATCGCCTGCTCCACGGCTTCTTCCAGCGTCGGGGTGGTCATCAGGCCCCGGTCGGTCACCAGGTACAGGCTGTAGTCGATTTCAGGCTTCATCTATTTTCGCCTTCTCTGCGAGGACCTGCGGCGTGATTTTGCCGATTCCGTCAATCAGGGCCGCGTGGAAGCTGCCGAGCCCCCGGGAACCGGCGGCCTGCGCGGCCAGTTCGCCCGCAATTCCCATGCTCAGGGTTCCCCCCGCGGCCGCGGCGAAAAAATCGCCGTCCGCCGCGCCGCAGAACGAGGCGACCAGCGCCGAGCACATGCAGCCCGTTCCGGTCACGCCGGCCATCAGCGGGGAACCGTTGCGCAGAAACGCCGTGTGTTTCCCGTCCGAGACCGCGTCCACGGCGCCGGTCACGGCGGCCACGCATCCGAACCTCTCCGCGGCCCGCGCGGCCGCTTCCCGCTCGGCCTGCGGCCCGCTTTCCCGGTCCGCGTCCGAGACGTCCACGCCCTTTGCGGCCGCCTGCGCCCCGGCGACGAAGCGGATTTCCGACAGATTGCCGCGGATTGCGGCGAAGCGGATTTCTTTGAGCAGACGCTCGACCGTCCGGTTCCGCAGCGGGGACGCGCCGGCTCCGACGGGGTCGAGCACGACCGGAATCCCCCTGGCGTTGGCGGCCTTTCCGGCGGCCAGCATGGATTCCACCGTGCGGGTGTTCAGCGTGCCGATGTTGAGCACCACCGCCGAGGCGAGGGCGGCGATGTCCGCCGCCTCGGCGATATCGTCCGCCATGATGGGCGAGGCGCCGATAGCCAGCGTCGCGTTGGCGCAGTCGTTGACCGTGACATAGTTGGTCAGCTGGTGGACCAGCGGCCGGCGTTTCCGCACGGCCCGCAGAACGGCTCCGGCTCTCTGCAGCAGATCTTCCTTCATTTCAGGTCTTTCCTTTCGGTTTTCGTTTCCGGCCCCAGCGAGACGTCTTTTCCGCTCAGAATCCGGTTCATGGTGCGAACGGCGCACATCTTGCCGCACATGGAGCAGCGGCGCGGGTCGGGTGCGGGCACGCTCTCATAAGAGGCGCGGGCCTTCTTCCCGTCGATGGCGAGGCGGAACATTTGGTCCCAGTCGAAGTTCCGGCGCGCTTCGCCCATGCGGAAATCGCGGGCGCGCGCACCGGGGACCCCCTTGGCGATGTCCGCGGCGTGCGCGGCAATTTTCGCGGCGACGATTCCCTCGCGCACATCCGAAAGGGTCGGCAGGCGCAGGTGCTCCGCGGGCGTGACGTAGCAGAGGAAGTCCGCGCCGGCGGCCGCCGCCATCGCGCCGCCGATGGCCGAGGTGATGTGGTCGTACCCGGGGGCGATGTCGGTGACCAGCGGGCCGAGCACATAAAACGGAGCGCCGCGGCACAGGCGCTTTTCGAGCTTCACGTTGGCGGCAATTTCGTCCATCGCCATGTGCCCCGGGCCCTCGACCAGCACCTGGACGCCCTTTTCCCACGCGCGCCGCACGAGCGACCCGATTTCCGTCAGCTCCGCAATCTGGGCGCCGTCTGTGGAGTCGGCGATGCTGCCGGGCCGCAGCCCGTCGCCGAGGCTGACGGTCACGTCGTATTCGTGCAGGATGTCAAGCAGGTCGTCGTAGTACTCGTAAAACGGGTTCTCGTTGCCCGTCATCTTCATCCAGGCGAACAGCAGCGAGCCGCCGCGGGAGACGATGTTCATCTGCCGCCCGCCGCGCAGGAAAATCTCGGCGGCCCGGCGGTTCAGGCCGGCGTGGATGGTCACAAAATCCACGCCTTCCTCCGCGTGGACCCGCACGACGTCCAGAAAGTCGCGCGCCGTGATGCTCTTGAGGCCCTTCTCCAGATAGCCGACGGCGTCGTAGACCGGCACGGTGCCGATGGCGGCGGGGGAACGCTCAATCAGCTTTGCGCGGAACCCGTGCGTTTTCCCGTAGTTGCTCAGGTCCATGATGGCTTCGGCTCCGAATCTGGACGCGAGCTCCGCCTTTTTCATCTCTTCCGAATAGTCCGCGCAGTCGCCGGAGATGCCGAGGTTGACGTTGATTTTCGTCCGCAGCTTTTTGCCGATGCCGTGCGGCCGCAGGGATTTGTGGCGGACGTTCGCCGGAATCACGGCCTGCCCGGAGGCGACCAGCCCCTGCAGCTCCCGCTCAGGAATCCGCTCGTCCCTGGCCACGGCGGCGAGTTCTTCGGTGACGATGCCGTCGCGCGCGGCCTCCATCTGTGTCCTTCTGCTCATTGATTTTCTCCTTCCGTCAGGCCGTGCCGGTACAGGTCGTAAAAATGGTGGGTGGGTCCGCAGCCTTTTCCGATGGCGAGCGCGTGGCGGATTGCGGTCGTCACATACGCCTTGGCGCGCCGGACGGCTTCCGGCAGGGGGCGGCCCAGCGCGAGCTGGGCCGCGATGGCGGAGGAATAGGTGCAGCCCGTTCCGTGCGTGTTTTTGGTCGGGATGCGCTCCGCGCTGAAGCGGTAAAACTCCCGCCCGTCGAACAGCACGTCCAGCGCGTCGCCGGAAGCGTGCCCGCCCTTGACCAGCACGCTTTTCGGCCCCATGGCGAAGATGGTCTTCGCCGCCCGCTCCATTTCGGCGGGCGAGCCGATTTTTTCGCCCGTAAGGGTTTCCGCCTCCGGCAGGTTGGGCGTCAGCACGTCCGCCAGCGGCAGGATTGTGCGAATCAGCGTCTTCACGGCGCCGGGCTCCATCAGCGGGCAGCCGTTTTTTGCCACCATCACGGGGTCGACCACCACGTTTTCGGGCCGGTACTGCTTCAGCTTGCGCGCGACGGCCTCCATGCGGGGCCCGTCCGACAGCATCCCGATTTTCACGGCGTCCGGCGGGATGTCCTCAAACACCGCGTCGATCTGCTGCCCGACTACCGCGGGGTCGATGTTCTGCGAGCCGATCACGCGGGCCGTGTTTTCCGCCACCACCGACACGATCACGCTCATGCCGTAGACCCCGTGCGCGGCGAAGGTTTTCAGGTCGGCCTGCGTGCCCGCACCCCCGCTGCAGTCGGAGCCGGCAATGGACAAGACTTTTTTCATGCTTTTTCTCCTTTTGCTTTTTTGCGGGGAACAGAACCCTCCCGCGGCATGGGTCCGCAGGCTTGGGGGAGCGGCTTTTGAGTTTCGGGAGAAGCTCTGCGATGGGAACGCTTGATTCGCAGTCAAAGAGACAGCCCTTTCAGTACCGGCGAGCTTCTTCCCGGTTCGACTTTAAAATTTGCAACATAAAGAAAGGCGCTTCCCGCATTGGGAAACGCCTTTTTCGGTTTCATTCCGCTTCCCTGCGCCGGTATTGGCCGACAGGTTCAAAGGGTCAGGTTTTCAGCCTTCTCAACTCCGAGGAGTTCCCCCGCAACTGTCTGTAAGCGTATCACGGAATCCCGCGCTTGTCAATCGGGAGTTGCCTGATTCGACTTTACTTTTTTGGAATCAGTGGTAAAATAATGGCAATCATCGGGGAAGTGGAAAAATGGACGCGGCGGATTTTACACGGGAAGCCTCAAGCCCGGCCGGCTTTTTTGCGCGGCCGGCGGAATCCGCCGCGCCCATGCAGCCCCGTGCAAAAAAGCAGCCGGAACACATCCGGCTGCTTTTTGCACGGAATGACCCCGGAAGTGTGCCCGCAGAGCTTTTGTTGGGGAACGTTTTGCCCGGATTTCGTACCAAATGATACAAAAAGTAAGAACTGTATATAGAAAACTTGCAAGAAAATAGCTAAATTCTATTGATATTTTATTCGGTTGTGCTATGATAAAGACAAAGATTTTTGCTTTTCCAATTTATCCTGAAAAGGGGACGTTGCCCATGCCGAAACAAGCTGCTTTAAAGAGCCTGTGCCTGCCGCTCCGCCGCTTTTGCCGCGGGGAAAACAGCCGGGCCTATGAATACCTCGGCGTCCACAGAACGGTGCGCGACGGCAAGACCTGCATGGTCTGCCGGGTCTGGGCGCCGCACGCGCAGGGGGCGTCCGTCGTCGGGGAGTTCAACGAGTGGAACCCGGAATCCGACCCGATGCGAAAAATCGGCGGCGGTGTCTGGGAATGTTTCCTGCCGTTTGAGATGAAACAGTTCGACCTCTACAAATTCTGCATCGAGACGGCGCAGGGGGAAAGGGTGTTCAAAAGCGACCCCTATGCGTTCCATTACGAGGACGGCGAGGGCAAGGCCTCCAAATACTACGACATCTCCGGCTACCCGTGGAACGACGGCGCGTGGCTCCGGCGCCGCGCCCAAAGGCCCCATCCCAGCCGGCCCCTCAACATCTACGAGGTGCACGCGGGCTCCTGGCGGCGCTATCCGGACGGCAACGTGTTTTCCTACGACAAGCTGGCGGAAGAACTGGTGCCCTATGTGAAGGACATGGGGTACACCCACATCGAGCTGATGCCCATCACCGAATATCCCTACGACGGGTCGTGGGGCTACCAGGTCACGGGCTATTTCGCCCCGACCTCCCGCTACGGCGAGCCGAAGCAGTTCATGGATTTTGTGGAAAAATGCCATGAGGCCGGCATCGGCGTGATTATGGACTGGGTGCCCGCGCATTTCCCGAAAGACGAGTTCGGCCTGGCGTCTTTCGACGGCGAGCCGTGCTATGAGTACGCCGACCCCCGCAAGGGCGAGCACAAGGAATGGGGGACGCTGGTCTTCGACTACGCCAAAAACGAGGTGGTCAGCTTCCTGATTTCCAGCGCGGTCTTCTGGCTGGAAAATTACCACGTCGACGGCATTCGGGTTGACGCGGTCGCGTCCATGCTGTATCTTGATTACGGCAGAAAGCCCGGCGAATGGATCCCCAACAGGAACGGCGGGCGCGAGAACCTGGAGGCGGTCGCCTTTCTGCGCAAGCTGAACAAGACGGCGCTTTCCCTTTTCCCGGACGCGATGATGATCGCCGAAGAGTCCACGGCGTGGCCGATGGTCTCGCGCCCTGTGGGAAGCGGCGGCCTGGGCTTCAGCTACAAGTGGAACATGGGGTGGATGAACGACGTGCTCCATTATGTTTCGCTGGAACCCGCCCAGCGCCGGTACCATCACGACAACCTGACGTTCTCCTTTTTCTATGCGTTTTCAGAAAATTTCATCCTGCCCGTCTCGCACGACGAGGTGGTCCACGGCAAGCGCTCGCTGATGAACAAGATGCCCGGCACCTATGAGCAGAAGTTTGCCGGGGTGCGCGCGTTTATGTGCTATATGATGGCCCACCCCGGCAAAAAGCTGATTTTCATGGGCACGGAGTTCGGCCAGTTCATCGAGTGGAACTACAAGCAGGGCCTGGACTGGCTGCTGCTGGGCTATGAGCAGCACCAGAAACAGCAGCGGTTTTTCCGCGAGCTCAACCGCTTTTACCTGCGCACGCCCGCCCTGTGGGAGATCGACTTCTCCTGGAAAGGGTTCGCCTGGATTTCAAACGACGACTACCTTCAGAGCGTCATCGCTTTCCGCAGGATCGCGAAATCCGGGAAGGAGGTGATCGCCGTATGCAACTTTCTGCCGGTGCGCCGCGACGATTACCGCATCGGCGTGCCCGATGCGGGGATTTACGAAGAAATCTTCTCTTCCGACGCCGCCCGCTACGGGGGAAGCGGCCTGACGAACGGAAGCGATATCAAGAGCTCCGCCCCGCCGATGCACGGCTGCCGGCAGTCCATCAGCCTCACATTGCCGCCGCTTTCCGTGATTTTTCTCAGGTGCAGGCGGAAAGCGCCCCGGCGCGCAAAGGCCCGGCGCATCGGGGAAAAACCCAGGGACCGGAAAACTGCCGACTGAGAGTGAGGGAGTCTGCAATGTTGCCAAAACAGGAAGTTGTCGCCATGCTGCTGGCGGGGGGTCAGGGCAGCCGGCTGGGGGTCCTGACGAAGAACCTCGCAAAGCCCGCCATCCCTTTCGGGGGGAAATACCGGATCATCGACTTTCCGCTTTCCAACTGTGTCAATTCCGGGATCGAGTGCGTCGGCGTGCTGACTCAGTACCAGCCGCTGGAGCTGAACGAGTACATCGGGAACGGGCAGCCGTGGGATTTGGACAGCGCCAACGCCGGCGTGCGCGTGCTGCCGCCCTACCAGCGCAGCCGCCGCTCCGACTGGTACAGGGGGACCGCCAACGCGATTTACCAGAATATCCCGTACATAGAGCGGTACGACCCGGACTATGTGATTGTGCTTTCCGGGGACCATATCTATAAAATGGACTACTCCAAAATGGTCGCGTACCACAAGGAGAAAAAGGCGGACTGCACCATCGCGGAGATTGAGGTCCCGATGGAGGAGGCCCCGCGCTTCGGCATCCTGAACACGCGGGAGGACGGCTCCGTCTACGAGTTCGACGAGAAGCCGAAGAAACCGAAGAGCAACCAGGCCTCGATGGGCATCTACGTCTTCACCTGGAGCAAGCTGCGCAGGTATCTGGAAGAAGACGCGGCCGACCCGAAATCCTCGAACGACTTCGGCAAGGACGTTCTTCCCGCCATGCTGAAATCGGGCGCGCGCATCTTCGCCTACCGGTTCGAGGGATACTGGAAGGATGTCGGCACCATCGACAGCCTGTGGGAGTCCAACATGGACCTGCTCAACCCCAAGGTTTCGCTGGACCTGAACGAAGAGGACTGGAAAATCTACTGCCGCAGCCCGGTCATGCCGCCCCATTACATCGGCAAGGGCGCGAAGGTGCAGAATTCCCTCGTCGCGGAGGGCGCCAACGTCTACGGGGCCATCGATTTCGCCGTGCTGTTCTCCGGCGTTTCGATTGCGCCCGGCGCGGTGGTGCGGGACTCCATCGTGATGCCGAACACCCGGGTGGAGCGGGGCGCGGTGGTGCAGTACGCGATTGTGGCCGAGGACTGCGTGATTGGGGCGAACGCGGTGGTCGGCTCCCGGCCGGAGGATACGCCGGACAAGGCCGCGTGGGGCGTCGCGGTGATTGGGGACGGCTGCAGGATTCCGCCGGGGGCGGTCATTCCGCCCAGGGCCATGATCGACAAGGACGCCCTGAAGCAGGGAGGCGGGAAGAATGCGCGGAAATGACGTGATGGGCCTGATTTTTTCCAACGAGCACGAGGAGCGCATCCGGGAGCTTACGGAAAACCGCACGGTGGGCTCCGTGCCGTTCGGCGGGCGGTACCGCCTGATTGATTTTCCGCTCTCCAGCATGGTCAACTCCGGCATCAGCGAGGTCGGCGTCATCGCGCGGGGCAACTACCAGTCGCTGATGGACCACCTCGGTTCGGGCAAGGCGTGGAACCTTTCGCGCAAGCGCGAGGGGCTGTTCGTCCTCCCGCCGTTCGAGTCGGGCGCCGCCTCCGGGCCGGGCCGCATCGGCGCGCTGGCGTCTTCCCTCGCGTTCCTCAGAAAATCCAAGGAGGAATACGTGCTGCTGATGGACTGCGACACGGTCTGCAACATCCCGTTCCGGGAGCTGATTGCGCGGCATGTGGAGACGGGGGCGGATATCACCGTGGTCTGCCGCCGGGGCAAAATTCCGGAAAAAATGGCCGACCCGGCGGTTTATGACGTGGCGCCGGACGGGGAGGTGCGCGGGATGCTGGTCGCCCCGACCGCGCGGGACGAGTGCTGCTACGACCTGGGGATTCTCCTGATTCGGCGGGACCTGCTGATGCGCTTCGTCAGCGACTGCGTGAGCCGCAACCAGTACAACTTCAAGCGGGACCTGCTGCAGCGGAACCTTTCCACCTGCCGCGTCTATGCCTACGAGTTCCGCGGCTTTGCCAGGACCATCTGCTCAACCGTCGCCTATTTCGACGCGAACATGGCGCTGATGGACCCGGACGTGCGGGCGGAGCTCTTCAATCCGAGCCGGCCCGTCTACACCAAGGTCCGCGACGACATGCCCGCGCGGTACGGCCTGGGGGCCGAGGTTTCCAATTCCCTGGTCGCCGACGGCTGTGTGGTGGAGGGCCGCGTGGAAAACAGCGTGCTGTTCCGCGGCGTCCACGTCGGCAAAGGAACCGTCGTCCAGAACTGCGTGATTCTTCAGGACAGCATCATCGGCCGCGACTGCCGCCTGAACTATGTGATTATGGACAAAAACGTCCTCATCAAAAACGACCGCCTGCTGTTCGGTTTCCAGTCCTATCCGGTTTTCATCGCCAAAGGCAGCGTCGTTTGACCTGCGGACCAACACTGAAAGGGGTATCGAGCATGAAAGTACTGTATTGCACAAGCGAAGCGACACCGTTCGCCGCCACCGGCGGCCTGGGCGAGGTCGCAGGCTCTCTGCCGCAGGCCCTGCGGATGCGGCTGATCGGCTGCCGGGTGGTGATGCCCCTGTACGAGGACATCCCCCAGGAGCTGCGGGAAAACATGAAGTTCGTGACCAGCCTTTCCGTCCCGGTCGCGTGGCGCAGGCAGTACTGCGGTGTGTTCGAGACGCACTCCGGCGGCGTGATCGTGTACCTGATCGACAACCAGTACTATTTCAAGCGGCACGGCCTCTACGGGCACTACGACGACGCGGAGCGGTTCGCGTTCTTTTCCCGCGCCGCGCTGGAGATGCTGCCCTACATCGACTTCAAGCCGGACATCATCCATGCCAACGACTGGCAGACGGCGCTGGTCCCGATCTATTTCAGCATCTTCTATGCCGACAAGGAGTTTTACCGCGGCATGAAAACCGTGTTCACCATCCATAACATCCAGTATCAGGGCAAATACGGCAAAGAGCTGGTCGAGGATGTGCTCGGCATCCCGGAGCCGTCGGTGCCGCTGCTGGAATACGGCGACTGCATCAATATGGTCAAGGGCGCGGTGGAGTGCGCAAACCGCGTGACGACGGTGAGCCCGACCTATGCGCAGGAGATTCTGGACCCGTGGTTCGCCTACGGGCTGGAGAGCATCCTTCAGGAGCGGAGCTGGAAGCTCTCCGGCATTCTGAACGGAATCGACGTGCATGTCTATAATCCGGAGACGGACGAATACCTTTACGCCAATTACACGGCGGACGACCCGGACGGCAAGGCCGAGGACAAAGCCGAGCTGCAACAGCGCCTGAACCTTGCGCAGGAGCCGGAGGCCCCGCTGGTCGGCATGGTCACGCGCATGGTGGCGGCCAAGGGGCTGGATTTGCTGGAGCAGGCGTTCGACCGCATGATGCAGCAGACGAATCTGCAGTTCGTGATTCTCGGCTCCGGCGACTGGGAGTACGAGAACTTTTTCAAGGAGATGCAGAGCCGCTACGCGGGCCGGGTCTGCGCGTGCTTCGGCTTCATCCCGGAGCTGTCGCATAAAATCTACGCGGCCTCCGACCTCTTCCTGATGCCCTCCAGGACCGAGCCGTGCGGGCTGGCGCAGATGATTGCGCTGCGGTACGGCGCGGTCCCCGTCGTGCGGGAAACGGGCGGCCTGAAGGATACGGTGACCGACAGCGGCGGCGGAAAGGGCAACGGCTTTACGTTCCGCGACTACAGCAGCGACGACATGCTGGGCGCCGTGAAGCGCGCCGTAAAGGGATACGCCGACCGCGACGGGTGGAAAATCCTGATGCGCCGCGGGATGGAATGCGACTTCAGCTGGGGGCACTCCGCCAACGAGTATATTCGCCTGTACCGCAGCCTGCTTAAGAATGGGAAATAGATATTCTCCGCAGGGAGAACGGGAAGTGTTTGGATGGCCCTGACGAAAAAACGGCTTTTGAAAATTGCGGCAGTCCTCGGGCTGACCGCTTTGGCCGGCGTCGCCGTCTTCGGCCTGTATCGGGTCACGGGGGCGGTCCTCGACCGGATGATTCCTTCCTCCGACGCCGGCAGCCTCCCTCCCGTTTCCAGCCGGCCGGCCGGGCAGGAGCCCGGCTTTTCTGCAGAATCCGGAAGCCCGCCGGAGAGCGCGGGTTCGGAATCGGGCACGGATTCGGCCGGGAAGCCGGCGGGGGTTCTCGACCCCTACCTGGCGGACGCCCGGAAAAGGGTGGCCCAGATGACCCTTCGCCAGGAAGTCGGGCAGGTTTTTCTGTTTGAGTGCCCGGCATCCGGAGCCGTCCGCGCCATCGACCAGTACAGCCCGGGCGGGTATTGCCTGACGGAAAGAAACTTTGCCGGCAAAACGGCGGCCCAGGTGCGGAAGACGCTCCAGTCCTACCAGAATTCCAGCAAAATCCCGCTGCTGCTCGCCTGCGACGAAGAGGGCGGGATGGTCGTGCGCATCAGCTCCAACCCCGCGCTCGCGCCTGAAAAATTCGCGTCCCCGCGGCAGGTGTTCGCCAAGGGCGGGCTTTCCGCCGTGACCGCCGACACGGAAAAAAAGGCGAAGCTGCTCAAAAGCCTCGGGGTCAACGTCAACCTCGCGCCGGTCTGCGACATTTCGGCCGATCCGAAGACTTTCATATATGCGCGGTCGCTCGGGCGGGACGCCAAAACGACGGCGGAGTTCGCGAAGCTTTCCGTCAGGGCGTATGCGGAGCAGGGGGTCGGGTGCGTGCTGAAGCATTTTCCCGGCTACGGCGGCACGCAGGACACCCATACGGGTGCGGCGCGCGACACGCGGAGCTACCAGTCGTTCCAGAAATCGGATTTTCTGCCGTTCCAGGCGGGAATCGCGTCGGGCGCCGCATGCATCATGATTTCGCACAACACCGTGGAGTGCATGGACGCCGAGCGCCCGGCGTCGCTTTCGCCCCAGGTGCATGAGATTCTGCGCGGGAAACTCGGCTTTACGGGCGTGACGGTCACGGACTCCCTCGCCATGGGGGCGGTCACCCAATACACCAAAAATAAAAACGCGGCCGTCGAGGCGTTCCTCGCGGGCAACGACCTGCTGCTGACGCCGGACATCGCGGAGAGCTACAACGCCCTCTATCAGGCAGTGAAGAGCGGCGCAGTACCCAAGAAAAGGCTGGACGAGTCCGCCGCGCGCATCGTTGCCTGGAAGCTGCAGCTCGGTCTTCTCCGCTGAGGGCAGCAGAAGATTCCATAAAAATAAAGGGTGGAAGGGTTGATTTTCCGCCGCGCTTTCGCTATAATAAGAAAGCCGCTGAAAATCGGCGGCATCGGATTTGCCAGTTGGAGAGGTATTCTAATTGGTAAGGAGCTACATTGGAAATGTAGTGCACCGAAAGGTGTTGCGTGTTCGAGTCACGTCCTCTCCGCCAGCGGCGAGTCGCCGCGCACAATTCGCGCCTGCAGCTTTGCAGGCGCGCTTATTTTTGTGCCCGCGACGCACAGCCGAGTGGAGCGAATAAAACACCTCCGCGTGAGCGGGGGTTTTTCTTTGGCGGGCGGAGTTGGCGAGAACACCGGCGCAGGGCGGGGAAAAGGGCCGGCCCTTTCGGAGCGGAACAGAAAACGGAGGGACTCGCGGAACGCGAAATGATATCGCACCACCCGAGTCACGTCCTCTCCGCCAGCGGCGAGTCGCCGCGCGCAATTCGCGCCTGCAGCTTTGCAGGCGCGCTTATTTTTGTGCCCGCGACGCAGCCGATGTTGAGCAAATAAAATATGCCCCCCCGCGTGAGCGGGGGCTTTTCTTTGGCGGGCGGAGCCGGCGAAAACACCGGCGCAGGGCGGGGAAAAGGGCCGGCCCGGTTATTTGCAAAGCCGGCCGAAAATAAGTTCTAAAACAGCTTTTTATAGGTCCCATTGTCATCGAGAAACTGAATTTTTCCGTCATCTCTTAAGTACTGTAGCAACTGTCTGATTTTTTCTTTGATATGGTTGTTTCCTGGATGAAGTTCAGATAGATAACTTTCATATTGGTACATATCACTTAAGGAGAATGTATTCTGATTTAAGTCTTTGATGCAGGCGAGGATATCCTCTTTCCAATCGCTGCTTTTTCTTTCCAATTCGTGAACGCCTCCTGCGCAGACACTTCTCATGAATGAAATCTGACTATGCACCTAAATGTCAAACCCTTTTCACTCCGGCCACCTGCATCGGGCGGCGACCAGCGCCGCAATTTTTTCAAGCATATGGCTGTCGCTTTCGGAGAAGCGCCCCGGGACGGGGCTGTCGATATCCA
>ENA-UOOE01001046-UOOE01001046.1-fermentation-metagenome-genome-assembly--contig:-NODE-1046-length-24468-cov-7.810101_pt1 | contig 24468 bp, 18 predicted proteins | sample MGYA00245776_ERZ724021 | MGnify/ENA primary metagenome ERZ724021 (study PRJEB28704, sample SAMN03018321) | fermentation metagenome | biome: anthropogenic terrestrial biome; feature: soil; material... | reverse complement strand
CTTCACTGGCGTTCAGAATGACGCAAGCATTGATTATACTGACTTTATTGACCCGAGATTACTGCTGATGTCATCCTGAGCGTAAAGCAAAGGACCTTTACTGTTTTTATAATACATACTAACATGGGATTCCAGCGGGGCGGATAGGGTCATCCGCCCCTACGAATGACACCTTCGGTGTGTCAAATTCACAATGCACACTTAAAAGAGGAGAGCAAATTGCTCTCCTCTTTCGTCTATCCTTTGTTATCTATATTTACGGTACTAGTATTACTTGTCCAGGGAAGATTAGATGCGGATTCTTAAGACTATTGAATTCAGCTAATTTTTCCCAAGTAGTATCAAATGATCTTGCTATCTTCCAAAGCACGTCTCCTGCTTTTACTACGTATTTTCTAACTTCTGGTACAGGCACTGGTTCCGGTTTTGGTTCAGGAATTGGTTCAGGAGTTGGTTCCGGTGCCGGAACTGGTTCAGGAGTAGGTACTGGTTCAGGAGCCGGAGCTTCCACTTCAGCAGGAATTGCTACGATTCTTCCTTCTACAGTTGGGGCAACTTCTCCTAATTCCTTAACATAATCTATCAATACATCTGATAATAAACCGCCTTCAGCTATAAATGTCTTTCCTTCAAACATAGTGTAGTCATCTCCTCCGGCAGCCATAAAATCATTGGTAACTAATTTATATGTCTTGTCTAGCTCTAAAGGTTTTCCATCGACCAACACTTCTACAATTCTTTCTCCAACTGGTTTCCCAGCATCAAATCTGTATGTCATACCGCTAACATGTGGGAAATGTCCTGCTTGTTCAGGATATAAATCCACGCCATGTTCTAACGCTTTAGTTAATTCTTCACCAGTTACCTCAATCACTGCTAAGGTATTGGTAAACGGGAATGATGTGATTATGTTCCCGAAGGTAATATCACCGGCAGGTATAGAAGCCCTGATTCCGCCACCGTTTGTGAATGCTATATCTGCTCCGGTCGATTTTCTCATTGCATCAGTAATTAAATTTCCTAAATTTGTTTCACCTGTTCTAGCATTAGCTCTTTCACCATCTAAATCTACTTTGGATTTTCCTACTACTTCAGCTAGCTTAGGCGCATTCAATTCTGCTATTTTCCCTATTTCCTCTTCTATCTTCGGATCAGGAACGATATCCTTAGCTTCATCGAAACTAATCAATTTTGCTTCTTTATTTAATATCTTACCATCTTCTACTTCGATATTGACAACGCCAATATTATTGGTGTAGTTACCCGTTTGAACTAATAGTGCATCTCCTATTACTTCGTTTTCTATTTCATGACTATGACCATCAACTATCAAATCTATACCTTTAACATTTTCAGCGATTTCTTTAGAAGTGGTCAATGTAGTGCCTTCGTTTCCTAAGTGAACCAGTGCAACAATTACATCTACCTTTTCTTCTTGCAATTTCTTAACTACATCTTTTGCTATCTCTACCGGTTTTCCAAAATTGATTCCTTCAGTATTGTCCGGATGAGATTTGAATTTTGTTTCTTCAGTAGTTAACCCAAATATTCCGACCTTTAATCCATTTTCCATTTCTTTAATTGTATATGGCTCAAAATCCGATTTATTGTCTTTGTCCTTCAAAATATTAGCTCCTACGATTGGAAATTTAGCCAAGTCTTTTAATTCTAATAATCTTTTATATCCATAATTAAAATCGTGATTTCCCGGTACCATTGCATCAAAGCCAACTTCATTCATCAAATCAACCATAGCTTTACCTTCGGTTAAATTGACATCTACTACGCCATGGAAGGTATCTCCCGCATTTAAAAGAAGTACATTTGGGTTGTCCTCTTTTAATTCATCAACCTTGGTCTTTAACCTTCCAAAACCTATTTCTTTTTGCCCTTCATCAAATTTAAGTCTGCCATGTACATCATTTACATGTACAATGGTTAGTTTTTGCGTCTCTGCTGCAAAAACACTGCTAGGAACTATCATTATACCTAATACTAGTACAAATGATAAAATGACGCTAATAAATCGTTTGTTTCTTAGATTCATCTTCATTCCCCCTATATTATTTAATTAATTAACCTATACCCTTATTGTAATATATTTACCTATTTTTTTCCATAGGAAATGATAAATTCAATTCACATAAAAGAATGGTTCCAAATCTCTAATTGCTCTTCCATTCACGATACACTGGTGATGGATATTGACTCTTTACGAAGTCTATTAGATACTTTGCTCCTTTTGTTATTTCAACCTTATTATTCCAAGCAAGACAAATTGTAGACTGTACGCTTTCCCCTTCTATTGAAATTACTTTTATCTTGTTTTCATTTATAGATCCCATTTGAGCAACAAAAGCAATCCCAAAACCCTCTTCAACTAAAGCGGCTACAGTAGAATTATCCATAGCCTCATATGCAATATTTGGATAAAATCCATATCTTGCACATATATCAATTATCTCTTGCTTAAATCCAGTTGATTCATCAAAGACAATGATAGGTTCATATCTTAATTCATCTATCTTAATACTCTTATTAGCTGCTAGCCTATGTGATTTTGGCAGTAATACATAAATATCCTCAATAAATATGGGATGATAATCTAAAATTGATGTCTCCTTAGCCATAGGTGCAACCCGTCCCAAAACAAAATCTACATCCTCATTGATTAATCTCTTTATTATGTAATTATTAGGTCCTTGATGGATTTTTAAAGTTACCTCTGGATGTTTATTCTGAAATGATGAAATTAATGATGGTAAAGTACTAGATCCCAATGAAAATGTTGTTGCTAACTCAACTACTAGGTCTTGATTTTCTTTGAACTTAGTGATCTGATTGATTCCGTTTTCCAGAGAAGATAAGCTTTCCTCCACATATTTTGCAAAAATCAACCCACATTGTGTGATTTCTATTCCACGGCCATCTTTCTTTAAAAGTGAAACTCCTAACTCATCTTCAAGATTGCAGATAGCTGTACTAATGGTTGATTGTGAAACATGATGTAATTCTGAAGCTTTTGTAATATGTTTAAGTCTTACTACTGTCATAAAATAATAAAGTTGTTGTAAGTTCATATTAGGCCTCCAAATTAATTCATCAAATTTATCAATGTATTAATCAAATATTGCTATTAGACATGTTTTATAAAATATAATAACCTTATATTAAACACTATAGTGATAAATATATCTATTCTAGAATAACACACTTTTATTTGAAACTCAATAAGGAGTGGAGGGAGTGGAGGTTATATGAAAACAAAAACTATTCAAACAGAGAATAAACAATACAAAAAGATTAAAAATACTATCAACAAAGGTTACAAAAATGCCATAAGTTTGGAAGGTATAATATTTTCCCTATTATTTATATCTTTTTTCCTATTATTAGGTCAAAAAATAGGTGGCATTAATTTAATCAATACTTTAATCAATACGACCTATGATTTATTAACGAAAACAGTTTTCCGGATTATGGCTATCGCTGTTCTTGCAGGTGCCATTTCCGAATTATTAATGGAATTTGGTGTTGTTTCAATCATTAACCATATCTTCTCTCCTTTGATAGGACCAATCTATGGACTACCTGGTGCTAGTATAGTAGGTATCTTATCTTCTTATCTTTCGGATAATCCTGCTATTTTAGCATTAGCTAGTAATAAGCATTTTAAAATGTACTATAAGAAATATCAATTGCCTGCTTTAACCAATATTGGTACATCTTTTGGTATGGGAGCAATAGTTTCTGTATTTATTGCTAGTATTAACGGTCCCAATGGTGAAAGTATGATTACTCCAGTAATCATCGGGAACATCGGAGCAATTATTGGAAGTATTGTAAGCACTAGATTGATGTTAAGAGAAACTACTAAAATCTACGGTAAAGAGGCAACTATCCAAGATGATTTAGATTTTGATGAAACATATGATATTTTGAAGTACAGAAAAATTAGAGAAGGTAGTCTTGGCCAAAGAATTATATCTTGTTTAATGGATGGTGGAAATATGGGAGTTTCCATGGGAATTTCCATAATACCAGGAGTACTCATTATCTGTACCTTTGTAATGCTGCTTACTAATGGCCCTAATTCTCTTGGAGAATATACTGGAGCTGCGTATGAAGGTGTAGGATTAATACCATTCATAGGAGAAAAATTGGAATTCATATTAAAACCACTATTTGGTTTTTCTAGTTCACAGGCAATTGCAGTACCTCTTACTGCACTTGGAGCTGCTGGCGCTGCTATTGGATTAATACCTTCAATGGTAAGTTCAGGACTTGCAACAGGTAATGATGTTGCAGTGTTTACTGCAATTTGTATGTGCTGGAGTGGATATTTAAGTACACATACTGCAATGATGAAAAGTTTAGGTTTTCAAGAGTTGACAGGAAAGGCAATCAAATCACACACGATAGGCGGATTTGCTGCTGGCATCAGTACAAATTTGATCTATAAATTATTTATGACTTTAATTTAAGAAAGGAAGGGTTTTAATGGATTTAAATATTGGAACTGAAACTAGAAACGAGTATATGAATTTAGAACTTCAAAAGGGTGCATATACTTTAGCAAAAGAGATAATGTTGATTAAACCTGGAGAAAACGTAGTCATATCTGGAGATACAGCCTCTGATAAAAGGGTTATTGATGCAGTTGCTGGGGCAGTTTATTCAATAGGCGGTATTCCAACCATTATAAACTATGCAACAGCACCAACAGTAGGACTACAACCTCCAGCACCAATTGCTGCAGCTGTTGCAAAAGCCGATGTATGGATAGAATTTACCTACTCCTATATCATGCATTCAAAGGCTTTTAGAGATGCAATGGACTTTGGAACTAGATATATCTGTTTGACAGGTATGGATGTGGAAATGCTAGTCAATACCATTTCTAGAATAGATTATGCTACTATGATTGAACTTGGAGAATACATGAAAAGCGTCTTAGAACAAACAGATGAAATAATAATTAAATGCCCTAATGGAACAAACCTAGTTGCACACAACCGAGGAAGAAAAATTAGACATTCAGGTCAGATTGCAACTAAAAAAGGATATCCTGTAATGCTAGGTGGACAAATAAGTTGGTGCCCTGTTGAAAGTACCATTAACGGAACATTAGTATTTGATGGAGCAATTTTTCCTCCGCTAGAACTAGGAAAATTAAATAATCCTATAACTCTACACTTAGAAAAAGGAAAAATTGTAAAAGTAGAGGGTGGAGCTGAAGCCAAGATATTTGAAAACTGGCTGCATGGTTTCAATGATGATAATATGTTTAGACTTGCTCACTATTCCCTTGGATTTAATCCTGGAGTAACTAAAGTAACAGGAAGAATAGTTGAAGATGAAAGAGTATTTGGTTGTATGGAATTTGGAATAGGTAGCCAAGGTGCTGCTATTATGGGTGAATTCTGGACTGCAGCATCTCATACAGATGGTATAGTTCTAAAACCTACAATGATCTTTGATGGAAAAGTATTTGAAGAAGAAGGCATTTATTTAGACGAAAAAGCAAGAGAACTATGTAAAAAATTAGGTGTACAGGGATATTAATCATATACAGAGAATTACAAAGATAGCATCTTAATGAAAGCGCAACAAAAACATTTTAGGTTCTGCTTAATAGATAAGATTATTGTTGTTAAATTGAATGAATTAGACTATAAATTATTTTGAATAATTATTATAAAACTAAGCAGATTAGATATTTAATGTAAACTATTTTTTTATAATATATAAATTTGGAGGTGAGAGTTAGTGTTAAATATTGGTTTGGTACAGTTAGATGTAAAAGAGGGTGATATTGAATGGAATAAAATAAAAATAGAAAACTATGTCAAAAATAAAACTAGTAAGGGCTTAGATTTGTTATGCTTTCCAGAGTTGTGTATAAGTGGCTATGATTTTGAAGTAGCAAGAAATTCACTGGATGAGCTAGACTTTTTTTCAAAAATAAGTAAAAAATATAATCAAGCTATTTTAGCTGGTGTAAGTAAAAAAGAAAACGGAGACTACTTTGATACATTATGTATTTGGGATGAGGAAGGGATAGTTCTAGGTGAATATAAAAAAATACATCTTTGGGGAGAAGAGAGAAAGTTTTTCACTGCAGGTAAGGATGTAGTTATGGTAAATTTTAAAGGATGGAAAGTAGGTTTATTAATATGTGCAGACTATGGATTTGCAGAATTATCAAGGGAATTAACTCTTAAAGGTGCAGAAGTAATATTTAATTCAAGTGCTTGGGATGTAAATGCAGGTGAACTATTTAGATTATGTGCAAAAATTAGAGCTGTAGAAAACCAAAATTATTCAGTGGCATTAAATAGAGGAAGTTCCATTAATAAATATTGCGGAAGTACAGGAGTATATGGTCCAGATGGTGTAGTTGTTAAAGAAATTAGACATAAAGGTGAAGATTATTTGGAAGTTACATTAAGGAAAGGGGAAATAGAAAGTTATAGAAAAGTATTACCTTGGTTAGAAATGAGAAGGCCTGATGTATATACAAAATTTAAAAATTAAATTGGCTCTGTAAACTAAATATGAAAAAATAGTACAATATCTTCATAGAATTGCTTTAAGTTTCTTTGGATTGCTTTAAATTTCGCTTTCCATATGATAAAGCTTCGTCTATGAAATCATCAAGGGTAAAATGAACGTGCTAACGCACGCCCTTGACAATTTCAAGAACGAATCTTTTAAAGAATCTTAAGCGAAATTCAAAATAAATTTATGCTACAAGAAGATATTTCTTTTTCTCCTTCTTTGTTAGCTTTAAACCTGCTACTTGGGCAGGAGTAAGCCCATTTAAAGCCGAATGTGGTCTAACAAAATTGTAGAAGAAGACAAACATACTAATTAAATTATTTGCAGAGTCATAAGAATTAAAACCTTGTTTAGTTTTGTACCATGCTTTAAATTGATGATGAAAAGATTCAATTAAATTATTGGAAATATCATCTTTAAAGCTTTCAACACGTATGTGTTGAACCTTATCACCTAAAACGGTCTTAATAGGCATCTTGTATGCATTGTAACGATCACTAACAATAGACTGAACGGATCCTAAGTCTTTAATTGAATTAAACAAAGTAAAAGCTTGATTTGAGTCCCTAAAAGGTGATAGATGGAAACCTAAAACAAAGCGGGTTTCAGAATCAATAATAAACCAAATGTAATATTTTTTACCAGAGATCTTCACCACAGTTTCATCAGCATGCCATTCATCAGAATCAAAATTCATCATAGGCATCAAATCTAAAGAAAGATTATTAAATAGTGGAGCAAACTTCTTGCACCAGTTACTGATAGTGGTATGAGAGACTTTAACATTATTAACAATTCTAAGGATCAAGGCAATATTCCTAAAGGAATTCTTGCCAAGATAAAACATAGAAAGAGCAGTGATAATAATATGAATAGGATATCTCATACGTTTAAAATCAGTCTTGCCAGCAAGTTTAGACATAGATGCAGGTAATATAGCAGTTGATTTAGGAACAAACATAGAGTGATTACATATTTTATCACAGCATCTAAAATTAGAATAAAAATCATAATCGTGGTGAAGAAAAGTTGCCTTACCACAAACAGGGCAACGAGGATAATTTTGCAATTGTCTAGACACTGGTTTCTCAGGAGCAAATTGATGATTGCAGTTACGGCAAAGGTACTTTTGGTAACCATCTTTATCTTTGCCATAACGATAAAATAAATGATTATTGTTGCACTTTGGGCACTTTATTGATACAATTTTTTGCATGAGGACTTCATCCTTTCTGGGAGGTATTTGTTTTCGGTAAAAACATTGTACCATACAGAGGTTGGAGTCCTCAATTTTCATTTAAGTTTACAAAACGATTAAATTAAATGGGAGGGTAAAACATGACTAACGATAATAATACAAAAGAAATAGCTGAAGAAAATATACTGACAAAAGCAATTCCAATAAGTGACAGACAACATTGGTTTGGCCCAGCATTAGTTTTTGCAGGCTTAGAATTTAGTATACCTGTTCTAATGGTCGGTGGTTCGTTAATTGGTACTTTTGGTTTTAAAGGTATGCTACCTGTAGTTTTATTTACTTTTCTTGTAATTACATGGATCGGAAATTCTATATGCTGTTATATGGGTGCAAAAACTGGATTATCATCATCGGTGATAGCAAGACAAAGTTTCGGGGATCAGCAGGCAAAAGTTATTGTTGCAATGGTCATTGGAGTATTAAGTATGGGTTGGTGGGCAATTACTACAGCTACATCAGGAAATGCATTATGTGTCATACTAGGGATTGACTATGTAACAAATAGAGTTGGATGGGTAATAGTAACGACAATAGTAGGTTTAATATTTGCTATTCCATCTATATTCGGATTTAATGCTATGAAATGGACAGATTATTTTGCAGTACCTGGAGGATTACTATTATGTTTAGTTGGTGTTTACCTAGCACTCAAAAATATGGGATGGAATTCAATAAAGAACTTACAAGGTGATAATAGTATGACTTTTGCTGCAGGTGTGACTATGGTTTTGGGATTAAACGTATCTCAATTGGTATTATCGGCAGATTATTCAAGGCATGGTAAACCTAAGATATTAGATAATATATTGATGCCACTGGGAATTATAGTTATCGGTGTTCCATTGATCATCATAGGTGGAATTATGGGTGCGGGTTCAGGGACAGCAGATATAGTTATGGTAATGGAGAATTTAGGATTTCCAATATGGGGATTTTTAGTTCTATGGCTAGCATCATGGAGTAGTCAATTAATTAATAATTATTCTATGGGTTTAGCATTTTCAAACATACTAAACGTGAAAACTGATGAAGGAAGAATTAAGGTTACATTAATTGGTACCCTGTTATCAATAATTTTAACATTGCTAGGAATATTGGAACATTTTCAAGATTTTTTAAATATTGCCTCTCTTTGCTACCCAGCAATAGCTGGAGTAATGTTTTGCGACTTCTTCGTTAGAGGGCATAAAAAATGGAAAGATAAAAAAGGTTGGAATTTTATCGCTACAATAGCATTTATAGTAGGGATATTGGTAGGATATATCACCGCATATAAAAAACCAATAGGTATTCCACCAATACAATCATTATTGGTAGCTGCATTAGTATATTACCTAGGTATGAAGTTTCAAAAGAGTAAAGCACCAAATCAGTTTACAGAGGGCTTTTAATTGGTACAATATTAGGCTATATTATGAACTTCAAATATTAATGTTAATCATATAATATAATAGATAGAAGATTATCAATGATATCAGGATGCTAGCGAATTCATTACAGTATTTTAATGGTTCATTATTTATTTAATAAAAATAATAGTACAAAATTAAAAAACCCTATATGGACTTATATCCTTATAAGTTCTTATAAATTACTATTTAAGATATTGAATATTATAAAATTATAATTTCAAAATAATTACAATTATAAGGTGATACAATGGAAGAAAATAGATTAATTGAAATATTCAAAGAAATATCGAGTATACCTAGAAGTTCAGGTGATGAGAAAAAGATAAGCGACTATGTTGTATCTTTTGCAGATAGACTTTGCCTTGAAAATCATCAAGACAATTACAATAATGTAATCGTATATAAACCTGCAACAGATAAATCCTCACAGAGAAAACCAATAGTACTCCAAAGTCATTTAGACATGGTTTGTGTAAAAAGACCTGGTACTACACATGATTTCACAGTAGATCCTATTAATATCATAGAAGAAAACGGTTGGCTATTTGGAAATGGTACTACTTTAGGAGCAGACAATGGTATAGGCGCTTCCATGATGTTAAATATAATGGAAGACAAAAGCATCAAGCATCCTCCTTTAGAACTATGTTTCACAACAGATGAGGAAAGAGGACTTAAAGGTGTATCAAATATAGATTTAACTGGATTAAAAGGAGATACATTACTTAACTTAGATGGGGAGGAAGAGGGAACATTCTTTGTTTCCTGTGCAGGTGGCATTCGGGTAATGCTAAGTTTTACTCCTAGTTTTAGATCAGTAGACTCTAATGGTATGAAAACAATAAAAATTAGTTTAGTAGAATGTAATGGAGGCCACTCAGGGCTTGAAATAAAAAAGCAATTTGCAAATCCAATTCAATTGCTGGCACGAATCTTAAAACAACTGGATTTTGAGAATGATGTATTGCTTCATAGTTTCATTGGTGGAGATAAAGAAAATAGTATTCCCACAGGGGCAAATGCTATCATATCTTATCCAGAAAATAAGGATATTATAATAACAAATATTATAGATAAACTTCAAGAAACCATAAGTCTAGAGTATCCAAATGAACCAAATATTCATATTAAATATGATGACATTAGTGAACAACTAGATGCACTTACTAATGAACAGAAAAATAATTTCATCAACTTGCTTCTATTAATTCCAAATGGCGCTTTGAGATTTAATCTAGATACAGGAGATGTTTCATTATCTTCAAATATAGGAATTATAGAGTTTAACAAAGACGAAGTCAAAACTACTCTACTACTTAGAAGCAATGAAGACTCTACTAAAGCTGTTTTACTTGAAAATATTAAAATCTTAGCAGAAAAATTTGAATTTGATTATTTAACTAGGGGAGATTATCCTGCTTGGGAATACATGACAAAATCAGAGCTTAGAAATAAAATTACTCAATTATATCGTGAAAAATTTGGAAAAGAACCTAAATTAGAATCCATCCATGCTGGTTTAGAATGTGCCTATTTTGCAAAAAAAAGACCCGATTGGGATATGATCTCAATGGGCTGTAATATCAAAAATGCTCATACAACTAGAGAGCAAATGGAAATAGAATCTGCAAATAGAATATACAAGTTTATATTGGAATTTTTGGAAAAAGAATGTTAACTGAAAAAATGGACAAAAGGTTAAAAATTTACCTCTTGTCCATTTTCTGTCGTGTGATTGTTAAAAATTTCTACACTATTTGCTTATTGTAATTGGTCTACAGTTTCATCCTGAAATGTTGAGTGGTGACATATGTCATAATTTCTTTAAAATTAAATTAGCAGAAAGTTCAAAGAAATAATAAATTTTGATATTACTACTTAAAGAGCTAAGGAGGGAAACAAATGGACCAGGATTAAACCTTTTAGGATTTTCTATTTTAGTAAGTCCTTATCCAGAGAGTTAGATTTCGCTATTTCCTAACAGCCTCTCTATTCTCCCATTATCCTCTGTCAACTGTCTTTACGGTAATAGTATTACTTGCCCTGGGAGGATTAGATGTGGGTTCTTGAGACTATTGAATTCAGCTAATTTCTCCCAAGTAGTATCAAATGATCTTGCTATTTTCCAAAGCACGTCTCCTGCTTTTACTACGTATTTTCTAACTTCCGGCTGAGGTACCGGAGCTGGTGCCGGAACAGGTGCCGGTTTTGGTTCTTCAACTGGATTTTCTGCAGGTTTTTCTTCTACAGGGACATCCCCCAGACCATGCTCAAGCAGAACTTCCTTAGGTATCATTCCTTTTTTAATCATATCATCAGCATTTAAAGCCTTGACATTTATAGTCCTTCCATCTTCTGATTTAGGTATTTCTATATTTCCTGCCTTGACCTCAGCTATAATATAATCCCTTAATGGGTGATCTAGATCAGTTCCTATGACTTCCCAGTTATTATCTACCTCCGGTTCAATTGTACCATTTTCCTTTATAAAATCCGCAATATAACTTCTTAAAGATTTAGGGTCAGAATTAAAATATGGTTCTTCACTTATTATTCCCATACTTGTTAATCCGCCATATCTATAATTGTTGATAGCTAATTTTAGTTTGTCAGTATCCTTTACCAGTTCGCCCTTAAACTTAAGATCTACTATTCTTTCACCTATAGGCTTGGAAATATCTACCTTATAATCTACACCTTGAAACATATCATAATTATAAACTCTAATATCCGGATTAAAGCTTATATTTATATCCCCTTTGGTAAATGTATTATAATAGTTAGCAGACCATTCCATATAGTCTTTCAATTCCTTACCTGTTACTTCTACGCCCACCAATGTATTTGGATATTTATATATTTCAAATATATTTGCATAGTTTACATCGCCTTTTCTTAAGTTAGACCCCGATGAAAACAGCGCGGCACCTGAAACATCTGCTCCTGTAGCTTTAAGCTGTACATTGTTTATTAAATCTATCAAAGCTGTATCCTTTAGTTGAGCCTCAGGTATACCCGGTATTTCAGAAGGCGGTGCAAAATCTTCCGAGACTTTTCCGATTGTTTCTTCAAGGAACTCAAGGGTTTTCTCGTGATATTCTTTAGCATATTCCTTCAATTCATCGGATGCTTCGTAACCAGTCACATCAATTACTTCTACTTCACTATTTACTATTTCAAAAGAATCTTCTTTCTTTGCCAATTCAAGATTAAATACAACTACTTGTCTTCCGGCATCTCTTGCTGCTCCGATTAAAGTATTTCCAATCTTGTGATTTTCAGTTACATGGTGATGACCGGAAAGAATTACAGCAACTTCCGGGAATTTTTCCGCCAATTCCTTAGCACTATCCCCCATTCCTTCATATTCTTCCTCAAAACCTATATGAGATGCTACTACAATAATGTCCGCTCCCTCTTTTTTCATTTCTTTGATATTTTTTTCCATTATATCTGCCGGCTTATCAAATGAAACCATACCATTTACTTTCGGTCCGTCCCATCTTGGAATGTTTGGATTTGTAATTCCCAATATTCCGACTTTTATTCCTGCTACTTCTTTGATTACATAGGGTTTTACAAGGTAAGATCCATCTTTGTCATAAGTCGCATTGGCTGCAAGTATTGGAAACTCTGCTTCCTTTTCTATTTTTTGTATCATCTCGATTCCAAAGTTAAACTCATGATTTCCTAAGGTCATTGAATCATATCCCATAAAATTCATCACATCAATAACAGGATGTTTTAACTCCAGATTGAAATTGTACAAGTCATCAGATAAGATAGTACCCTGAATGCTGTCTCCATTATCAATCAGCAAAGTATTTGGGTTTTCTTCTCTGATTTTTTGTATTACAGAATAAACCTTTGCCATGCCAATATCATCTACCTCTTTTCCGTCTTCATACGACCAATTGTAAATGTTTGCATGAAGATCAGTGGTTCCTATGATGGTAAGTTTTATGTTTTCTTCTGCAGAGGAACTAGTAGGAACAATGATTATGCCTAAAACCAAGAAGAACGAAAGTATTACGCTTAAAACTCTTTTGTTTTTTGAAACCATTATTTCTCCTCCTTTTAATATTATTGGATTAATAAAAGCCATCCCCGTATATATTACTCCTATAGTATATATTCTTTATAAACTGTTAAAATCCTTCTTTTTTTTGAATTTTTAATAAAAAGGGATTCTTCACTGGCGTTCAGAATGACACCTACGGTGTAAAGACAGAGATTCTTCGTTAGTTAGGTTAATCCTGTCCGTCTCAGAATGACATCCTGCAGTGATTTACTGCTTGCTTAGTTCGAGCTATGCTGTCAACTTTTGTAAGGGAAAAATAATTGACAAGGGTCAAAATATATGCTAAACTTCATTAGTAAATCTTTATTGTGAGCAATCTGTAGAAAGAGGTGTTGACCTATGAAAAGAATCCTCGTACTTATTATAACATTATCGATTGGAATATTTACCGTGGGATGCAGTTCCAAATTGTCCGTAGAATCTTTAGATATCCCCATAAAGGATAATATGGAATTAAAAGAGACATATAATAAAAAAATCGAAAAAACTAAAATAGAGATTTCTACCTATGAAATAAAAAATGAAAATTTAGATACATTTCTTGAAGGATATGAAAAGGATTTAGAAAAAGATGGATGGACCACAAGAACCAATATGAAGCCTAATGGCATAGTATCCGAAAAAGACGATAATTCTGTAACATTTATCGTATATGAAGATTCAGAAAAATTGTTACTTGATATAATACCAACTCCAAAGGCAGATACATAAGCCCTTGGAGTTTTTTTAATTATCTTTTAGTTATGGATTGAACATGATCATTTATATCCAATAGATATATGATATCTGAGTCTATTAGGTTATGAAGCTCTTCAAAAGCGGTATCTGCATATAATGTATAGTATTTATTACCATCCAATGAAAATACCGGCCTCCTCCTGTTGGCTTCCCGAACTTGATAAGTATCCCCATCAATTTGCGCAAAATAAAAACCTTGATTTTCTATTATATCTTCAAATATGCCATGATTTTCAGCATCAATTCTTGCTATGGCATGGTTTTTATTATAGATATGAATTACATCTCCGGGATAGATATCATCTATATCCAAGGATAGAAACCCGCTATCATGAGAATATCCGATTACCGAAGACAAAGATGTTGTAGCATCTCTCCCATCCTTTTTGTCATCATAGATATATACCTCATTCCTACTAGGTCTTACATTGTTTACAGGAGCAATATCGTCAAAAGTATAGGAATCAATAAAATACACCTTGGAACCCTTGACGGTAACCCTAGCAAATTCGGCAAGAAATGCTGCATCACCATATTCATCATAGTCTCCCAGATCATAGACAAAATCATCATAATCATAGCTTTTGTCATTATGGATTACCCCTTGGAGTTTGTCCTGATAAACATCATAATATTTACCATTTGCACCCATATATACATCATATTCACTTGCCAAAATCGGACCTTCTATATATGAATAACTTTTATCTGACTCAATCTCTGTAGCCATGTTGTTCCGATCTATATGGATATCCACCACAACTCCAAGAATTCCCCCTGTATCAGCCAAACCCTTTGGTATGTTCACCTTTATTTTTTCCCCCATCTTATATCTGGGATAAGCATTGGAATCATTCAAATCCTCAAACAATACAATATTCACTTCATCATCATTTAACTTGGATGTACGGCTATTGTCAACAACTATACCCTTATATATTTCCACATCCTTATTCATGCCTTTTATAATCGTGTTGTAAACAAGTTCAAAGACCATTCCCCTTGTTGCATTTGCAGAAAAATCAGGTATGAACATTCCTTCCGTAATACCCATTTGCTCAGCCTTTACTCTATAAGGTATAAACCAATAAGGGCCGCCGAATCCGACAGTATCTACCTTCTCACCTCGTGCCATTACAAGCATCTTGATAACTTCTGCATATGAGATATTGTTACCGGGTCTAAAGGTCTTATCTTGATAGCCATTTACCAAAGAATTGATAACCGCTACATTGACATAGCCATTTGCCCAATTATCCTTCATATCAATGAACATGCTCTTTAACCCTTCGAAATTAGGTACTCGATCTCCGAGCCCGCTGGCTTCAACGATCAATTTTGTAGCTTCTGCTCTGGTAATACCGTCATATAGTCTCAGCCCTCGATTGTCACCCTGAACGATACCTCTTTCTATAAGCCAATCAATCTTCGGATTTCCTGAAAAGGCATATGTAAATCCGCTATTTCCCAACAAGATAAGAACAATCATGAATAAAGATACAAATCTTTTATTCATCTAATCTCCCCCTAAATAAAAAAACATCTAATTATGACCAAAAGCATTAAACTTTTGGTCATAATTTACATTTCTATTGTGTGATTGTTACAGTTCCGTCATCTAATATATCTACTGTGGCTATCAATACCTTTTCTGCAAAGTTAACAGGCACATAGGTCTTAGAATCTTTCAATACAGGTGCAGTACCTAGTTCGATATACATTCTGGCAAAATTATATCTATCCTCACCTATGGTAACCATTGACCATTGATTTCCCCTTGTTATTTCAACCGCTTTTTTGTCTTGATACCACTTCAATTCATAGCCCAAACCTTCAGTCACTTGTCTTAGTGGAATCATCAATACTCCTTCATCATTTTTATATACTTCATCTTTTAATACAACCTTCGTTGACTCAGGAAGTTTTTCCCTTTCAGGCATTAAGATTATTTTTTCAGGTGACGTCTGGCCAGGATAACTTTCCAATACTATATTATAAAAAGCTATCCAGTCTCTATCGACTAAATCCTTTTTATCCACCTTGTTTCCATCTTTATCTATTATGATGGTTTTTTCACCGGGTCTAACATACAAAGATCCTTCTTTGTTTAAAAAATCCTTGTTGAAATTAGATACTATAACGCTATTTTTGTCTCCAGCTTCATTTACTACAACTACATCAGGTGTTAGCATTGGCGGTAAACTCATAGTCATAATAGTATTTTTATGATAATAAACGGATATTTCCATACCTTCCTTCAAATCATCTTTTTCTACGAAATCCATGGTTTTATCGTTCAACAATATTACATCATCGCCAATATATGCATATAGGGAGTTTAAACCTTCCTTTAACCCATTTTCAGCTAATATCCTAAAATTACCATCAATATTTTCAATCTGACTAATTTTCCCTTTAAATCCTATATATTCCGGCTGCACTTCTTGAGCTTCCAATGGTGCTGATATTGGAGTTTGAACCGGATTATCAACCTTTGCTTCCTCACCCTTAACAACCATAGGGCTTATGGTCAATATAGCAGCCAATGAAATAGCCATTCCTTTTTTCATCTAATGTACCTCCTTTAAAATTATATATATATTATACCCATAATTTTAGCGGAAGTTGTTACATTCAAGTTACAATTCACGAGATATTCCCCTTAGTTCGTCCATGGCAGCCAACGCAACTGTATATATTAAATCTGCTACCCTTTCAAAGTGTGTGACTATATCCAAGTAAACAACTCCTGATTCAATAGTACATTCACCGCTTTCTAATCTTTCTATATGATTATCGGAAAATCTCTTTGTAAGATCATCCATTATACTCTCTGACTCTACTACAAATTTTAGCGTTTCGAAGTTTTCAGAGTCTAAAAGTTCAATAGTCTTTTCCATCATTCTCATTGCTAAATCGTATAATTCCTTTATTTCACTCACGGCTATTTCAGAAAACGTGATATTCTTCTCTATTTTTATTCCTATAGCCTCTCCAATGTCAGTTGTATGATCAGCCATTCTTTCTAAATTGTTTATTGAATCTATCATTGAATGTAGTGTAATGGATTCACTTTTGGATAAAGGTCTTTTTGATAATTCTACCATATACATGGTAATATCCTGTTGAAGTTGATTGATAATGTCTTCGTTAACTACAATCTCCTCCAATTTTTTATCGTCCTTATTTATCAAAGCTTCCCAAGCGCTATTGAGCATAGTCTTAGCAATATCCGCTCCCCTTTTCAATTCAGCTAAAGATGCCTTAAACGCTGCAGCCGGAGTATCCAATAACAATCCGTCCAAATAAATTGCATGCCCCTCTTCATCTGAATCCCTAGGTCTTATAATGGTCTCTAGAAATTTAACATAATATTTTGTAATTGGCAAAAATGCTATAGCTGAAAATAGATTAAAAATTGTATGTGAATTAGCTATCTGCGCTTCTAATCCACCATTCGGTTGTATGGTATTTGTGATAAGTTCTACTGCCTTTATAAAAAATGGAAATATAATTGCAACCAATACGACACCGAAGATATTGTATAGAGTATGAGCCCAAGCAGTTCTCCTTGCGTTGATATTGCCTGTTAAACTAGCAAGCTGAGCGGTAAAACAAGTACCTATATTGTCTCCCAGCATAATATATACGGCTGAACTTAAATCCAAAAGTCCGGCTTGACCCAATACCATAACAAATCCCACTGTGGCAGCGCTGCTATGTACTAATGCTGTAACTACTATGCCTAATAATACAGCAATGAAAGGATTCCTTGCATAGTTTTCAAAGAAGAATCTTAATGTACTATTTTCTTTCATAATCGGCACTGAAGAGTTTAAAATACTCAATCCTAAAAACATAAGCCCAAAGCCCATAATAGCTTGACCAATATGTTTAATAGTCTTTTTCTTTGCAAATATTGATATGCCAAATCCAATTCCTAGAACGGGGAGAGCAACCTCAGTAAGGTTGAAGCTGAAGCTTAATGCCATAAGTTGCGCAGTAATGGTAGTACCTATATTGGCACCATATATAATTCCAAGAGCTTGTGGCAATGCGATAAGCCCTGCATTTACAAATCCAACGGTAAGCACCGTAATAGCTGTACTGCTTTGCACCAATGCTGTCAGAAAAACTCCGACCAAAAATGAACTTACAACATTGCCTGTGAGAATTGAAAGCATTTTTTTCATCAAATTACCCGATGCATTCTCCAAGCCTTCGCCCATCATGTCAACACCATACATAAGCAAAGCTGTACCGCCAATTAAATTGAATATCAACTGTTTCATATATTTGCCTCCTCCTGACAAGGAAACCAAATCCTTGTCCATATCGTTTATTAATTAACTATATTCTACCATAGTTTTTATTGTATCTCCATGTAATTTAAAAAGTAATTTCAGAAAAAGAATTGGACAGGAGGAAAACCTTTCCCCTTGCCCAACTTACTCTACCCAGTGATTCATTTGAAAATAATCCGTATATATGCCGTAAACTCCGTTTTTATTCAACTCTTCAAAGGTATACAAATCATTGACCGTATGTACATAAGAAAGTACACCCGATTCCTTGAGCCTCATTGGAAGATAAGTATAACCTCTTTCAACAGGCATTGTTATAGCAAATAATTCGTTATTCTTTGCAAATCCAACAATTTCATCATCTGTATAATTACTCTTATATAATGTCAATATTATATTCTCATACCCCAGCTCTTTAGCCTTTAAATATTCGTCAAAAGAATATACTTGCGGAATCAATTGATTTTTTATATGTCCATAGTTAAGACCTATATATTGCAGAAAATCCAAATTTCGAGTCTTTACATCAGTCACAATATTTACATCGCTTTTATCTTCAAGCCATTTTACAAGATTTTCTATATCCAATAGCGTTAAATTCTGTAATACAGGAGTGTTATTAAATTCTGCTTTAGTAAATACTCTGGGCTCTGTCATAAATAATCTTGATGCCATTCCTGACCAGTCATGGATAAGTACGATCTGATTATCTTGTGTCCAATCAAAATCTAATTCGATAAATCTAAACCCGTTATTGTAGCTATTTTCAAGAGCCTCTAAGGAGTTGGTATATTTATATCCGTATATATGTCCCCCTGCATGAGCGATTAATGGTTGATGCGGTAATTCTGAAGATGCCAATGCAGTTGACTCAAAAATCATTATGCACATTAGAAAAATTATTATTAATAATCCATTTACTTTGCTAGATCTGCTTCTCAATTTAAAAGTCCCTCCTAATAAGTATTTACTATAATAATAACATAAAATCGGAGAAGAAGTAAGGGGTCTAATCTTTTTAATGGTTAGGATTTCGTTTCACTATCATAGCCGCTTTTGTAATCTCCGTTATAACATCCACTTCAACCTGCATTTTGAATAAATTTACTTTAGAATACAGCTCTCCTCTCTCTGTAACCACATATTTTGAAGGTAAATTGTTCAATGAAATAGCTATGATGTCCATTTTACATCTTTCGCATCTGCATATATCCATGTCCTTCAATACATCATCAATAACGCTGAAAACGATCTCTTCCATGTAATTTTTTAATATAATCCCGGTCATTTTATTATCCCCCAATTAAAATATATTTTTACCCTTAAGTCAATACTTTTATGTTTGTTTTACACTTTACAGCTATATTATAGCAATAAAGGATATTTATTGAAAGACAAATTACAACCAATTCACAATTCACAGTTCATAATGCACAATTCACAATTGAAAGAAAAGTGAAGAGCTAAGAACTAAGAGTGAAGAGTTGTTGGGGTCGAGATTTAGGGCCTTTAACAGAGATTCTTCACTTCGTTCCAGAATGACTCCTGCAGTGATTATACGGCATTTATATACCCGAATTTACTGCTGATGTCATCCTGAGTTTAGCAGTATAAGCACTGCTTTCGAAGGATCTCCGGTTTTGAGGGCGAGCTTTGGGGATAGAGATACAGTTGACAGTTGATAGAGGACAGTTCACAATGTTATACAACCTTTCTAAAGATCGGGATACGTTGTATCAACCAAATTATTATATGTGATAGTATGAATACAACAATCCCTATCAAGGGTATGCCTATTACATGATTAAACATCAGCGGATAAATGTTTATACCTATATATCCCGACTTTAAAATATCTATTATAAGCGGATGAACAAGATATATACCAAAGCTCGTTTTATTGATGCTTTGGACTGCTCTTTGCAAGAATCCTCCGGCTGGAATTATCTTTTCCCATTTGATGTATTTAAATAAAACAAAAACTCCTATAGCCGTAAATATTACATTAGGAGCAAGGTAAGAATAAAAATTGTCCCTAAAAACTCCATTACTCTTACTCATTAAATAATATGTACCGAAAATTGTACTCATAAGCCCTATAAAGCCCAAAATATATAGTATTATTCTATTTTTAGGCTTCATATCTTCCCTGTCCAAAAAATAGCCTAAAACATAAAACCCTAAACTCCAATGAAAAAGCTGCAAATAAATACCCGAATTAAGTCCGCTAAGCCTTCCAATAAATTCAAAAATCCCATTTGCTATAAACCAAATGAATAGAAAATATTTAGTTCCGGATTTATTGTAGTCCTGTATGAAGGGTTTAATTATAGGTGTAAATAAATATAATCCGATCAACATATATAAATACCAAAAATGAGTAACTATACTTCCTTCATATATTCTTGTTAAAATACCGGTAATCAGTGTAATATCCAGACTCAAATTAGATCTGCCTACCCAAATAAAGTACAATATACTCCAAAAGATTAAAGGAATTAAGATTTTTGTAAGCCTTTTTCCCAAGAATTCGCCTATATCATTATACTTTTTACTCCCTAAGATCAACTTACCGCTTATCATAATCAATACCGGCACACACCATCTGCTTAAAGAATCAAAAATATTTCCTGACCACCACCATTGTATACCGTTACTATCTAAAGTAGTTAAAAATGGTGCTGAAACATGAAGCACAACTACGCCAAATATGGACAATATGCGTAATATATCCAAGTATAGGATTCTTTCTATATTATTTTTTTGAATGATAAACACCTCCCTTATAATCCATTCTATTATTTATTATTCCCTAATTCAATTCACAATTCACAATTCACAGTTCACAATTCACAATTCACAGTTCACAATTCACAATTCACAATTGAAAGAAAAGTGAAGAGCTAAGAACTAAGAGTGAAGAGTTGTTGGGGTCGAGATTTAGGGCCTTTAACAGAGATTCTTCACTTCGTTCCAGAATGACTCCTGCAGTGATTATACGGCATTTATATACCCGAATTTACTGCTGATGTCATCCTGAGCCGGGCAGGATTAACCTAACTATCGAAGGATCTCCGGTTTTAAGATAGTGAAGAGTGAAGAGCAGAAAACTAACAGAGATTCTTCACTACGTTCAGAATGACACAGCAGTGATTATACTGTCATATTGAGGTCAAGCTTTAGGGTCTTAAACATGGATTCTTCACTTTCGTTCAGAATGACATCCTGCAGTGATTTAGGTATGTAAAAACGCCTAACTTTTTTAAAGTTAGGCGTTTAAACTAAAAGTCTATATCTACGCTTAGTTTACCTTTGCTATTTACTGAGAATGTAACTACTTCCTCATCGGTATAGTCATCTTCAATATATCCTGAAATCTCCATATCTTCAAATTCATCTGTGATATCATCAACTATATCTTCTACGAAAGATTCGATATACTTATCATCTAAATCATAAAATTTTTCATCATCAAAATAAATTTTTACTGTAATACTGCTCTTCTTTTCAGTTAAATTGATATCAAAGTCTATCTTCTTGTAAGTGCCATAGTCCTTATTAAGTTGTTTCTGCAACTCTTTAATAGTCATGGAAGAAGATTCTTCCTTCTTATCCAATTTTGATTCAAGATCTTTTATCTTGCTTTCAAGCTGAGATATTTGTAATTGATAGTTGTAAATTTGATTATACAATTCAGTAGAGCTTGAACCCGGTTTGTCATTTATACCTACTGTATAAGTTGATTGATCCCAAGTCACATCTTTCTCAAGTAATTCTGATATAGCTCTCAAAGGAACATATGTTGTTCCATCAACTATAAATGGTTGAGTTGATATTGATACTTGCGATCCGTTCCTAAAAACTCTTATATTGTTGTAGTAAGCCTTAAGATTCTTAGCCGTTGGTGCTGCTAAACTTATTGAAGTTATGGAAATGACAAATATCATTACAGCCACAACAACTGACATTTTCTTATAATTCTTTTTCATATTATTACCTCCTATTTGTTATAACTTTATATTATAATTAAAGGTAGTGATTGTCAAAGGATTATAGAAAATGTAACTAAATTGTAATTATCTTGTAATCTTCCATCTAATGCTACATTCCTTTACCAAACCCTATACTATTTTCATAATCAAGCAATGCCATATTATATGCATGGATTTGAGCGGACAGTTCTTTTTTAGCATTCATCAAATTGAGATTTGCCTGTATCACTTCCGTTGCTGTACTTTGTCCTAAATCGAAGCTCAATTCTGCTATCTCAAGTGTCTTTTGAGCTTGTTCTATTGTTTTTTCATAAGTCTTAATTTGTTTTTCAGCAGTAAGAAGGTTTAAGTATGAGCTTCTAACCATCATTTCTACTCCATTTCTTGCGGTTTCCAAGCTTTCCTCTGCCTTAGCGACCTCGGCTTGTTGTTCTTTGTATCTGTAGGTATTTTCAGGATATCTCCCGCTGATACCTTTTAAAGTCATCTTGGCCAATTCATAATTCTCTTGTGACATCTTTATCATTGCGCTGTTCTCTAATCCCTTTTTAACAGATGCTTCCAAATCTATTTCCTCATGTTCTTTATATTTGATTGTATCAGTTAGCTTGATGTCACTATCAAAGGGCATATCTAAAGTATTTTGAAAGCTCATTACCTGCAAATCTCTATACATTTTCGTTGATTCATACATATTTTGAGCCTTAAGTACTCCCATTTCAAGCCCTAAAAGCTCTTGATTGGAAATAGTTCCTAAGTCATATTTCACTTTGCCTTGATTGTATTGCTTCTCGGATAATTTAAGATTCTCTACTACAATCTCCAACTCCTTCTCCATTTGAAGCAAATCATAATATGCCTTTTCAACATTGTACTTAATTTCATTCCTTTTCATTTCTAGATTCCATTTTGCAATATCATATGGAAGCTCAACGGATTTTCTTAAAGCTCCGCTATTGATCATTCCTTGATTTAAAGCGGCATCGGTAATAGCCTCATTGAAAATAGGATCTCTAGTCGGATAATCGTCAACATTTTTCTCTCCGCTTTTTACAGCCCTAATATCATCATTGTACTTTACCTTTGCCTTTTCAAGTTCTGCTTCCTTTATTGCTATATCCTTGCTGTTTTCGAGGGCATAGTTTATTGCCGCATCTAAACTCAATGAAACGGTATCTCCCTTTGCTGCATAAGTATAATTAGGCATCAATATCGATGCAAATACAGAGAATGCTATTACATAAATAATCAATTTTTTCTTCATAATTTTTCCTCCTTAAAAAAACTTCACAATTCACTATGTTTATTACTCCATCATAGTTAGTTCTATGGTAAAAGTAGACCCTCTACCAAGGCTGCTCTTTACATAAATTTTGCCGCCGCACAAATCTACTATACGCTTTACAAGGGATAGTCCCAATCCGCTTCCTTCAAAGGAGTGCGCCGAATCCTCCTTGTAAAACTTTTCAAAAATCCTTTCTTGCACTTCTTCACTCATTCCTACACCTGTATCGCTAATCTTTACCTTCACAACTGAACCTATTTCATACAATCTAACTGTGATTATCCCATTTTCATAAGAAAACTTGATTGCATTGCTTAATAGATTTAACCATACTTGCTGAAGGAGTTCCTCATCTCCCTTAAATTGCACCGAATCCAGTTCGATATCAAACTCAATATTCTTTTTACTCCATTCCGGCTCAAGGAGCAAAATAGATTTTCTGATTTGCTCATCCAAAGAAAATACCGTCTTGTTGCCAATCATTTCTTGATTCTCAAGCCTTGATAAATTTAAAATATTTGAGGAAAGTTTCGACATTCTGGAAGTTTCCTCAATAATGATTTGAGTATACTCCTGCCTTTCTTCTTCAGTCAAATCATTGTTTTGCAAAAGCTTTGCAAACCCTTGAATAGAAGCTACAGGCGTCTTGAATTCATGGGATACACTGCTTATGAAATCCTTACGTAAATATTCTATACCTTTTAATTCTTTGATCATCTTGTTGAAATTATCTATAAGTTTACCTACTTCATCTTTGCTGTTATTTTCAATTTGTATATCAAAATTACCCTTTGCCACTTCCTGTGTAGCACCGGAAAGCCTTATAATAGGTCTGAC
>ENA-UOOE01001045-UOOE01001045.1-fermentation-metagenome-genome-assembly--contig:-NODE-1045-length-24491-cov-6.571125_pt1 | contig 24491 bp, 27 predicted proteins | sample MGYA00245776_ERZ724021 | MGnify/ENA primary metagenome ERZ724021 (study PRJEB28704, sample SAMN03018321) | fermentation metagenome | biome: anthropogenic terrestrial biome; feature: soil; material... | reverse complement strand
CTATTCTAAGTTTTAAACATAATAAACGTTTTTGTTCTTTTGTGTTCTTACATTTTCTATATGCTTTTTTTATAGCAGATTTTAAAGCCAATAAAATTTGGAAGTAAAATAGGGATGATGATAGATGAAATGGACCCAGGAGCAGTACGAAGCATACCTGAAAAAGAGGGGACAGGAAGTAGAAAAACCAAAAGAAAAGGCTCAGAAATACAAAAATAAAGGTGTTTGGTATGATGGCTTGTACTTCAGGAGCCAGCTGGAAATGAGAAGGTATTGCCAGTTGAAGATCTTATTCTATTCTGGGGAAATAGCTGGATTTGTACCTCAGCCGAAATTTATTCTTCAGGAAGGTAACAGTGAAGAAAAGGCAATAACGTATAGTGCTGATTTTTTAGTATTGCATAATGATGGAAGTTATAGTGTTGAAGACACTAAAGACTATGAATCTGAGCAGTGGAAAAGAACGTACAAGCAGATCAAGCTTAAATATCCGGGTATTGATTTAAAAGTGTTAAAAGACATGTGAGTTAATGCACAAAGTGAAAATATGACACAGTGTACAATAACCACAAATATATAAGATTATACTATTATAACTATTGTACCTATAGTAACAAGGTTACTTAACTCAATAACTTGGTTATTAAACATTCTTATGCATCCATTAGAGATACTTTTTCCAATTGAAGAAGGATTATTTGTATCGTGGATTCCATAGTCTCCATAAGGTATATTTGAACCTAACCATCTTGCACCAAATGGACCACCTGGGTTTATAGCACGATTAATTATTTTGAAAGTCCCTTTAGGAGTTGGTGTAGATGGCTTTCCGACTGCAATCTTGTAAGTTTTGTAAATATGATTGCCTTTAAGTAAAGTGAGAGTGTGAGCTTGAGTATTTATGTTTATATGATATATGGCCCTGTAAAATTGAGCGTATGGATAATAAAACATTGTTCATGTCTCCTAAATATAATTATATAAACATAATATTTATAATTGTATTAATTTGTGAAAATTTTATGAAGAAGGTGAAAGCAATGATAATAACTGAGTTTTACAGGCAGAAACTAGCACAGTTAGAGAGATATATTGAGAATGCGGAATTAGAAAGAGATTTTAAGAAGGCAGCCAAGCTGCAGGCTAAAAAATCTGATATTGAAAAGAGAATTAAAGAAATATAAAAACTAGGAATTAAATTCCATGGCAAAAAAAATTAAGCTAAGAAATCTAATATTATTCTATATGATATTATGTGCAGAATTTAATTATTTATACATGGAAACTTAAGGAGTGATGCCGTGAAAGTATTAATAGAATTTGTAGCTTTATATATTGTATCCATGGGTGTATTTGTAGGAATAATAGCCGTGGGTGTACATGTATTTAAAACTAGAAATAGGCAATAAATTGCGTAGGGGAGGGAACGCTTGTGTTAGATAAAGAAGTGTTTAAAGAGTCCAAATTTTGATGAAAGAGTCCAGACAAGTTCTACAGGAGAAAGTGCAGCAGAAAAAGGCATTGTAAGAGAAATTGAAAAACTTGAAAATGAACTTGAATATGTAGGAAGGAAACTCCGTGAAAATAGGGCTAGAATAAGAGAATTAAATAGGAAAATAGCTAAATTGAAAAAGGTTTTAACTGTTCCTCCACTTTCTCAGGAAAGTATGGATTTTATAATTTATAAGTATAAGGTTAGTGTGGATGGCAGGTGTAAAAGTGTAGACTGGATAGCCAATGAAATGTACGGAGGGGTTAGGAGTACGGCTTACAGGAAACGTGAAGAGATTGTAGGGAACATAGCTCAATGGGCAAATATACATGGCGATAGCTAAAGAAAAGGCCGTCGTTTTTTTATAATTATTTCAAAATATATTGACACCACATATGACATCATAATATAATGATATCAGGGGGTATATAAAGAATGTCAAGATTTGATAAACTAATAAAAGAAATAAAAAATCTATCAAGTGATATGAGATTTCAAGAATTAAAAAAAGTATTAGAGAGCTATGGATATATAGGCAAACCTCCTAAAAGCGGAAGTAGTCACTGGACGTTTAGGAAAACAGGTAGAAATCCAATTACTATACCATATAAAAAACCTGTGAAAGTTACATATGTAAAATTAGTAAGAGATATAGTAGAATCTGAGGAAAGAGGAGAATAAGGATTCATCCATATCTAGTTTGATAAAATAAATAATGTGAATAATAGGCAGTAATATATTCTGAAGGAGGAATAAATTGTGAAGAATATAGAATACTATATGAATCTTAATTATAAGATTGAAATTATAAAAGATGAAGAAGGAGGATATGTATTAAAGTATCCAGAACTAAAAGGATGCATTACTTGTGCAGATACAATTGAAGAAGGAATAGAATCTTTAAAAGATGCAAAAAAGAGTTGGATAGAAGCAGCACTGGAAGATGGAATATCAATACCAGAGCCATTGGAAGAAGAAAATTTTTCAGGACAATTTAAATTGAGAATGCCTAAATCATTGCACAAAGAATTAATGGAGAAATCCAAAAAGGAAGGTATAAGTATGAATCAGTATTGTTTGTATCTTTTGAGTAAAGGTATAGGAGTTCAAAGTAAAAGCTAAATAGTAGAATAAATAAAAAATCGTGGGACAAAAACGAGACAAATTTGAAACAAAAATGGGACTTATTTGGAACAAAATTTGTGAAAAATGTTATATACTATATATAGTCGATTATGGCTAAAATGAAACATCAGGGATTACACTGGTGGCAACTCATAGTGAAAAATTCTTTGGTATACCTACAGCTCCAGGGTTAAATGGAGCTACCAATGTGGGAAACCGCAAGTAAAATTTAACATTATATGTTGTATAAACGAATATAAGCACTGGTTAAACTGGTGCTTATTCTTATATTTTTTATAATTTTAAGGAAATTTTAAGAATATAGATATAATATAATATAAATACCTAAGGTACTTACTTTAAAGATAATATTTTATTCATATGTACGACATGAAATAACACAATTACCTAATTGTGTCTGCGGTTGCAGGGCACATAAAACTTAAGTGCAACTGCCATAAGACAGTATATAAAATTAGATTCCCGATTATTATTGTAAAATAGGCATCCGTCATTTAGGGTGCTTATTTTGCATGTAGTAAAAGTAGAGTGGAATTGTTCTCCACTCTACTTAGTTTTTAATAATAAGTTGGTCTTTTAGTGCAGATTGTAAGACTTGAGAAAAATTAATCTTTTTTTCTTCAGCTATTTTATTTAACCATGAAGGAATCGTTAAAGTCTTTTTTACTGCTTTATTTGCCATTTCTTCACGTATTAAAGGCATATAAGCCTCTATAGGAACAACAAAACTTCCTGGTTGTGTTTTAATTTTTCTGGTGGTGTAGGTGCTGGAATTTCATCATTATCATCTTCCATACCATATAAATGAAGTTCCAGTGCATCCTTTGCCATTGTTAGGGCTTCAGTTAAGTTGTCACCTTCAGTTATACAACCGGGTAAATCAGGAAATGTTATACAGTATCCATCATCTTCTGAGGATTCTGGTAAAATCCCACATAAGTGAGAAAGCTACTAAAAATATTGTAAAAAAGTCAAAAAAAAGATAAAAATCATGCAAAAACATCCTAATGTAAATCATGTAAATATATACAATTCAACTATATTGGGTATGCATAATTATTATAAAGTAGCAACGCATGTGAATATAGACTTTCATAAAGTATATTTCTTAGTCAGCCAGAGCTTTAATAATAGACTATACCGAATACGAAGTGATACAGGTCTAATATCTAAAGCATATGAAAAATTCTATGACAAATATAATTACAAAAAATGGTATATAGCAGAACTAGGGTTATTTCCTATAGCTGGAATTAAAACATCAAACGCTATGAATTTTAAGCAAGAAATTTGCAATTATACAGAAGAAGGTAGAAAGAAAATCTATGATAATTTAAAAGAAATAAACTATGAAATGCTACGTTATATCATGAAGAACCCTGTACAAGGTCAAACCACAGAATATAATGATAATAGAATATCGTTGTATGCAGCTCAGAATGGAAAGTAACTGGTAAAATTTTAGAAATAGGCTTGGAAAAGGTAGAGATTATCTCAAAGCCTTACCTATTCCTATTTAAAAATTATTATGCTTTTTATAAATTTATGAAAATATGTGAATTATGTTAAATGACTGGCATTTTTGTAACAAAATTGTAACAAAAATATGAAAAGGAGAAAAGATATGAATGCAATAAGTAGTACTTCAAGCACCGATTATTTATATGAGCTCGAAAAAATACAACAGGCAAAGACTTTGGAAAAAATTCAAGCAAAGAAGCAACAAGAGCAACAAAATAATGATACTATTAACATTAGTCAACAAGCTATTCAAGCATCAAACACGACTACACAAAGCATATCAAGTAGCAGTCCTTTAGATAGTTTAGTATCTGATGGAACAATTACTCAGACTCAGGAAGATTCTATTAAAACGGCTCTTCAAAAAGCAATGGAAGCTAGCCAAGTATAACTAAAACACAAGACGGAGTAATAAGTACTTCAGATAGCTTAGTGTCTGTAGAAAAAATTACCTAAACTTAGGAAGGTGTAATTCAATACTTTTGAGAATTTGATAAAGAGATTTTATCCTAATTTATATAGCTATTTAATATAACTATATGGACTATTCCATTATTATTAAGATGGAATAGCCCTATTTAACATAACAATTAAAAAATGAATAATTTAACGTCAGTTCGACGGAAGTTTATGTGATAAATCATGTAATATCAATGCCTATATAAGAATGTATTATTTTAAAGTATACTAAAAAGCCAAAATATAAAACTATTGTTTATATAATTATAAAAATAGTATATCCTGTAGTCTTACAAATATTGAAAGCACTAAGATTTTTCATTGAACTCACGTTAATTTACTTGAATACCATATTATTCAAAATCTGAATTTTACGATAAAAGTATAATAAATATAAGAAACAAAGAAAAAGTTAGTTAATTAAGAATTTCAGGAAGTAATGGGGAACTAAGTAGGAGCTGTGGAGTAAATAAAATATTGCCAAAGTGTAATATAATAATATTGTAGACAGTTGTGGGAAACCGCAAATAAAAATTAATATTATATGTTGTATATGCAAAGATAAGCACTGGTTAAGACGGGTGCTTATTCTTATATTTTTTATAATTTTAAGGGAATTTTAAGAATATAGATATAATATAGTAAATGTCTAAGATAATAACTTTGGTGATAATATTTTATTCACATGCCCGACACGAAAATAACACCTTTATTCAATTGTGTCTGTGGTTGCAGGACACATAAAACTTAAATGCAACCACCACAAGACAGATATTAAATTGAATTTCCTTAAAAATCTAGAATGAAATAAGCGTAGTTCATAATAAGTACGTTCAGCCTTACACTTTCTATATAGTAGATTCAATTATAAATCAAGTAATATCAATGCATTAAGTAAATTGACATTATTTCAAAAGTGTAAGGTTAATTTGAACTGCGCATTAAAATATATCTAATCTCTAATGAGAGAAATTCAAAATAAAGTTTAAAGTAATTAGATTTAATTTTTATATTTTAAGGAAATTTTAATAATGGACATGTAATATAATAATTGTCCTAAGGAAGTAACTTTAGAAGAAATAAAAATAATATAATAGGATCTCTTCAATTGGCAATATTATAAAATTAGTAATTTGAATAGGTGGTGATGATGGTATGACTATGACTGTAGAATTAACTAAACAAGAGTTAGAGGAATGTTTGAATACAGTAGAGTAATGAATTACTCTTACTATTCTGCAATTTAACCAAAGACGGTTGTAAGTCTGTTTGAGAAATACAGAACACAGGTAATAGATTAAGAAATATTAATTTATATTTAATATATTACTCTTAATAGTGAAAGATTAAAATAAAATTAAGGTCGTAATACCAAATAATAAAATTTAATTTGTGCATATAATATAATAATTGTCTTAGAAAAATAAAAGCAATATAAAAAAGCAATATAATAAGTCTACTTTTATTTTATTATATAAATATGTTTATTATATTTGTGTCTGTGGTTGCAGGGCACGTTAAATTTAAATGCAACTCCCATAAGATAGTATATAAATTAGAGCCCCTTTGAAATATAGAGTGAAGTAGGCATCCTCCATTCCGGGTGCTTATTTTGTGTTATAAAAAATACGCTAATAATTATAATATATTGAGCCCCCAGAGAGCCGTATGTAGGAGTAGATCCCTATGTACGGCTCTCTTTTTTTATTTATAAGGAGTTGAATTAAATGAGTCAAATAAGGTGTAAAAGCTGTGGTAAGTTACTTATGGAATCAGAGGGCAATGCAAATATAGAAATAAAATGCACTAGATGTAGGAATATAAATAAATATACTATAAAGGAAAAAATATGAGTCACAATGAGTTTGAGAGAATGATAGAAAACAGGAGTTACAAGAGGGTTAGGGGCGCTTTAATGCAGAAATGATTTAAATTTATTAAAAAATTTGCTTATCAATACCATAAAAAGCAATGTATGTTTCGTATATATAATTAGAGGTGATAAAATGAAAGTGAATCCAATTATCAAATCTAATAATAAATTCCACAGAAATTTAAATAATGAATATGAAAATAGACATAGAAAGAATGACGAGATGGGCATATTGTTTTATGAAATTCTAAAAAAATATATATTAGAAGGTATTGAGGAAAATAATAATATGTAAGTAAAGACAAATATGAAGCATCCTCCGGGCTTATTATCTCTGGAGAAATCAGCTTTTCGTAGAATAAAGCTCAGAAAGTTTCCTATGAATGATGTTATATTAAATAAGATATCTGTTATTGAAATTGGAGAAAGAATGTTCAGATATTTTTATAGAATATGGGACAAATTCAGATATAAATATAAAGATAAATCAGAAATAGTAGGAGCATCAATGGTTAGTAGTAGCTGTTGATGCTTATTTTTATGGTTAAGAAAAAAAGAGTTGTGGTAAAATATATATTAATAAGGGGCGTGAGAGTTATGGAAAAAGAATTTAATATAACAGGGACCTGCATACCTGAAATGCATTATATGGTAGATATATCAAATAAATTAGATAAAGTATTTAAACTTGTTCAAAAGGGAAAATATTTTGTAATAAATAGGCCAAGACAGTATGGAAAGACTACTACTTTGTATATGCTTGAAAGAGAGTTGAATAAAAATGAGGAATATCTAGTTTGTTCTATAAGCTTTGAAGGGGTTGGAGATTTAATATTTGAGGAAGAGCATTGTTTTGTAAGAGCATTTTTAGAAATAATAGCTGATAGTTTATATTTACAGCACGAAGATTTGGCATCTTTTTTGGAAGAAGAAAAAAAGAATGTAGTTACTTTTAAAGATTTATCAAAAGCTATAACAAAATTTATTATAAAAGTTAATAAAAAAGTAGTACTTATGATAGATGAAGTAGATAAAAGCAGCAATAATCAGTTGTTTTTAAGCTTTCTCGGGATGCTTAGAAATAAATATTTACTTAGAAATGCAGGAAAAGATAAAACTTTTCACAGTGTAATACTTGCAGGAGTACGCGATGTTAAGAGCTTAAAAATTAAGATAAGACCAGATGAAGAACATAAATATAATAGTCCATGGAATATAGCTTCGGATTTTGATGTGGATATGAGCTTTTTCAAGGAAGAAATAGAAACTATGCTGGATGAATATGTAAAAGATAAGGGTGTACAACTGGATAAGGAGTACTTCGCAGAAAGGCTGTATTTCTATACTTCGGGTTATCCTTTCCTTGTAAGTAAACTTTGTAAGATAATAGATGAGAAAATAATGCCAGAAGGTAAACTTAAGTGGAAAAAAGAATATATGGATATGGCTGTAAAGAAGATTTTGGAAGAAAGTAATACTAACTTTGACAGTTTGATTAAGAATATTGAAAACAACAATAAGTTAAAAGAAATGGTAAAAGATTTAATTATAGATGGAAATAAAATTAGTTATAATATGAATAACCCAATTATAAATACGGGAATGCTTTATGGAATATTTAAAAATGAAGACAATAATTTAAAAATAAATAACAGAATATATGAGCAGATAATATATGATTACATGAGTTCTTTAATAGAAACCTCAACTGATGTGGGATTTTATAATGAAAAGTCAAATTTCATAAGAGAAGACGGAAATCTTGATGTAAAAAAGGTACTTTTAAAATTCCAGCAGTTTATGAAGCATGAATATTCAGAAAAGAGGAAGGGATTTTTAGAAGCAGATGGAAGATTATTATTTTTAGCTTTTATAAGTCCAATAATAAATGGAACAGGATTTGCTTTTAAAGAAGTACAGGGTGGAGAAGAAAAGCGTTTTGATATAGTTATAACCTATAATAAAAAGATGTATATATTAGAACTAAAAGTATGGCATGGGGAAGAATACCACAAAAAAGGACTTATGCAGCTTGGAGAATATCTTGAGCAGTATGGATTAAGTGAAGGATATCTTTTGATATTTGATTTTAGAGAATCTAAGGGCGAAACAGGAAAAATAGATGAAGTCAATGTTAAGATAGGAGATAATGAAAAGAAAATAGTTGAAGCTTATTGTTAAGTATTTTAAGTTATTAAAAGTAATTCATATGAGCGAGGTGAATTTATTGAATAAAGGGAAATAATACTCAAAAATATAAAGAAAAGGGGGCACATATGAATGATGTTATATTAAATAAGATATCTGTTATTGAAAGATGCATAAACAGAATAAACGAAGAATATAAAAATAATCCTGAAAATTTAAAAAACTATATTAAAAAGGATTCTATTATTTTAAATATCCAAAGAGCTTGTGAAGCATCCATTGATTTGGCTATGCATGTAGTTTCTGAAAAAAAACTTGGCATTCCACAAAATAGTAGAGATGCATTTGAAGTATTATTTGAAAACAATATTATAGATGAAAAACTTATGAGTAATTTAAAATCCATGGTTGGCTTTAGAAATAGCTGTCTATGATTATCAAACTGTAAATTTGGACATAGTTAGAGAAATAATTGAAAAACATATATATGATTTGAAAAAGTTTTCAGAACATATGCTTACAATTTTATAATAAAGCATAATAGATGAAAACCAAATTTTCATATGCTAAGGTAGAAGGAATAACTACCTATATGTCGTATTACAATATAGGTGCCATTTATGATGTACTAGGTTTTAGAGAAAAAGCTATAAAATAGTATAATATGTGCGGCAATTATGCACCTTCCGTGAAAAGAATCTCTATGATGTAAAATTCAACTCCAATGGTGCAAATTCTGGAATTTCGATTTTTACATTTAACCCAAAATAAATATGGTAAAATATATATTAATAAGGGATGTGAGAGTTGTGGAAAAAGAATTTAATCTTACGGGGATCTGCATACCAAAAATGCACTATATGGTAGATATATCAAGTAAATTAGATAAAGTTTTAAAACTTGTCCAAAGAGGGAAGTATTTTGTAATTAACTTAAATATAATTTTCAATTATTATATAGAAAAGGGGTAGAATATATGAATATATTAGTTACAGGAGGAGCTGGTTTTATCGGACGTTGGATGGTAAAAAAACTATTACAAGATGGACATATAGTTATAGCGTTTGATAATTTATCTAACGGAAGAATTGAGAATATACAGGAATTTAAAAGTAATTCTAATTTTAAGTTTATAGGTGGAGACATAAGAGATGAAAATAAGTTAAATGAAATATTTAAAGAAAAATATGATATAGTGTATCATCTGGCTGCATCTATAAACGTTCAAGATAGCATTGACGATCCAAGAACCACTTTTTATAATGATACAATAGGTACATTTAATATACTTGAGAGAGCTAAGATACAGATGTTTGGTAAAAATGGAAAAATGGATGGAGATGGCTGGATTCTGGATTCTTCAGAAGATACCTACCCTTGTAAAGTCGTTTTTATGAGTACATGTATGGTTTATGATGCTGCAGGGCAAGATGGAATAGATGAAAAACATCCGGTAAAACCTGTATCACCTTATGGTGGAAGTAAAATAGCAGCAGAAAGTATGGTACTTTCCTATTACAATGCATATGAACTTCCAACAGTAGTTGTAAGACCTTTTAATACTTATGGACCATTTCAGAAAACTGGAGGAGAAGGTGGAGTGGTTGCTGCATTTATAAATAATTCATTACGGGGAAGAAATATAAATATATATGGCTCTGGTGAACAGACTAGAGACCTTCTATATGTTAAGGATTGTGCGAATTTTTTGGCAATGGTAGGGTATTCTGATAAAGTTAACGGCCAGATAGTTAATGCTGGTACCGGAAGAGACGTTACCATAAATGAATTAGCTCAAATTATTACAAAAAATAGAGCCAAAATAAAACATGTAAAGCATATTTACCCTCAAAGTGAAATTATGAAGCTAAAATGTAATTATGAAAAGGCAAAAAACCTTATTAATTGGGAACCTGAATATACGTTGGAAAATGGAATTGAAGAAACTGAACAATGGATAAAAGGAACTAAACTGTTAAAATAGTACCACAGATGTGTAAATTTTGCAATTTCTGTTTTTATGTTTAATCCTAAATAATTATGATAAAAGATACTAGTAAGGTATGAGGATTATAGAAACATCAGCTGATGTGAATTTATTGAACATAGATAAAGAAAGAGTAGCTACCTATTTTTCGCTTCCAAAAATGGAAACTGGTTTATCTAAAGGTTTCAAGACTTGTCCATTTGACTTTCATTGATCTTACCAGTATAGATTTTATGCGGGTTTACGAGCTGGAAGCCAAAAGCAGGTAACTAAAATAATGGAGTTCTTACGAAAAATATTATACCACAGTAGAAAGGACACAGTATAATGAAACAATTTATATGCCAAATCAATAAAGAACTTATTGATTTGGGTGCCGTGGAAATAGATAAAACATTGAAGAAATTAATACCTGAAAATGTAGATGAAATTAATGTGAAAATTGATGATAATGATTCAAAACTTTTTAAAATAGATAGAAGTCAAAATGTAATAACAGGTAGAGGAATTAAAGGCTTTTTTAAAAATGTAAAAAATGAAAGGGCAATAGTGTCATACAATAAGAAAAATAATGAAGTAGTGCTGAAGAATTTTAATGAAATCAACAAGAAGGATGATATATTTAATTCTGTTAAAAATCCTTCTGAAACATATAAAAAGATAAAGGATCTAGTAACGTTTAACTTTGGAGATGAAAAATGGATTCAAATATATGAACTTGTGAAAGATTTTGCAGTTGTACCTAATTTTGATGAACTTTTATCTAAGAATCATATGAGGGAAATGAACTTATTTGATTATCAAATAAGGACAGTTAAAGAAGTACTCAAAAAATTTAGGGGCAGGGCACTTCTGTGTGATGAAGTCGGACTTGGAAAAACTATAGAAGCATGTACTGTTATGATGGAATATATTATTAGAGGATTTGCAAGGAAAATATTAATACTTGTTCCACCATCACTAGTTGAACAGTGGAGTAATGAACTTAAAAGGAAATTTAATCAAGATTTTATAACAAGTGATGATCCTAAATTTAAGAAATGGGGAGATGAAGCATGGGAACATTACCCTAAGGTTATTTCCTCCATAAACCTGGCAAAGAGAAAACAGAATAGTCAGCATATTTTGAAGATACATTATGACATGATAATTGTGGATGAAGCCCACCATTTAAAAAATAGGAAAACTGTTGCATGGAATTTTGTAAATAAATTACATAAAAATTCAATACTACTTTTAACAGCAACTCCTATTCAAAATAATCTTGAAGAATTATATAATCTGATAACTCTCCTAAAGCCGGGTCAATTGAGTACATATTCAGATTTTAAAAAGAACTTTGTCAAATCGGGAGAATTAATGGAGCCTAAAAATGTTGAAAAATTGAGAACGTTGGTAGCAGATGTTATGGTGAGAAATAAAAGAAGTGATGTAGATATAAAATTTACTAAAAGATATGCTAAGACTATAGAAGTTAGACTATCGCCTATAGAAAAGAAATTTTATGATTTGATAAGTGATTTTGTACGGGATAACTATAATCAAGGCGAAAAAGGTATGTCCCAATTTACTCTTAAAATCATTCAAGAAGAACTGGGAAGTAGTGTCTATTCTGTTATGCCAACTCTTGAAAAATTATTAAATAATGAAAGTATTTCTATAAAAAGTAGAAAGAGCATAGAGGGTTTTATGGATATTGCAAAAGAGATTGCAGATAGAAAGTATGAAGAGAATACAAAAGGAAAAGAACTTATAAAGATAATAAATGATTTTGGTGACAAAGTTATAGTATTTACAAAGTATAAAACTACAGTTGAATTTTTGAAAAAGTTATTAAAGCAAAATGGTTATGAAGTTGCAATATTTCATGGAGGAATGACAAGAAGGGAAAAAGAGAATCAAATTGAGTATTTTAGAGATGGAGGACAGGTTCTTATAAGTACTGAAGCAGGAGGGGAAGGTAGAAATCTTCAATTTTGTAACGCTATAGTAAATTATGACCTCCCATGGAATCCAATGGCTATAGAGCAGAGAATAGGAAGAATACATAGAGTAGGGCAGAAAAGAGATGTTTATATATTTAATCTTGAGGCTAAAGATACTATAGAATCCTATATACTCAATATTTTAGATAAAAAAATAAATATGTTTGAACTTGTAATTGGAGAAGTTGATATGATATTGGGAGATTTAAATGAAGAAGATGATAGCTTTGATGATTTAATTATGGACATATGGGCTAATTCCAAGGATAAAAGTGAATTGAAGGGTAAGATGGATGAACTTGGAGATAAATTATTAGATATGAAAAATCAATATATGAAAGTTAAAAATGTGGACGAAGAAATATTTGGTAATTTATTTAAGGCAGGTGAAGATAAATGACGGATTTGCAAGTATTTGTAACAAAATTTTTTGATGCTTTAGGAGCTGCTGTGGAAGAAGTTGAATATTCACTTATATATGTCATTATACCTGAGGAGTATGATGGTGTGTTTGGAAAAACTGAATTGAAGTTGTGTTTTGATTATGAAGTTTATCTTGAAAATCCAGATTATGAATTTGTCACCTTTGGAAGTTTTATTTTAGATAAGATTATAAACTTGAGTTTTAAATATTCCAGCGCCAGCATAAGATATGTTTTAATTGATAATTTAAATGTAATAGAGCCTGAGAAAAAGATAAAAAACTTTTTAAATAAAGACCGGTGTAATATAGAAATTATAGAACAGGATAAAGTTATAAATTATTTTGCAAGGTATAGTTTTAAGGTAAATTATATCTCTGATAATGTAGTAGAAGAATTTGAAAATGTGGTAATTGATATGAATAATATCTGCATTTCAAATGATTTTTCTAAGAATTTAAATAGTATATTTTATGAAACAAAGCCCCAATATGATTACCCATTAAATTGCAGCGTAGATTTTTTAGAAGGATTTAAAAAAGCAGTAAAACAAATAGAAAGTATCAGCAAATTTAAATCTAATAATTTTATCAACACATCAGCTAAATATAAAGAAACGGAGAGAATTAATGAATATTATCAATCATTGAAGATTGAAGCGGAAAAAAGGATGAAAAGGAAAAATCTGAGCCAGGAAAAGATAAATGAATATAAACACAAAATAAAGCTGTATGATATTGAAAAAGATAGACAATTAAATGAAATCATAGAAAGATATAATGTAAAATCCGAAATTGTTTTTCAAAATACCGTAGTTTATGCAGTTCCCGTAATATATTTTAAGTATAAGTTAACTTCCAGAAATGAATCAGACCAGTTTGATAGTTGCTATTTTAACAAGATAACTAAAACCTGGCAATAATCATTCATCTGGATTATCGAAGAATGTTGTTTCACAATTATTAAATTAAATTTAAGAACAGTCAAGAATGGCTGCTCTTTTTTTATATAATTTCAATATTTTGCATGAAAAATTATATAGAATAAAGTATTAACGTATGTTAATATAAATTTAATAAAATATTAATCGAAAATTACAACATTTTGAAACTTGGATATGAGGAGGCGTTAAGGTGAAATTTTGTGTTAAGTGTGGAAATAAACTAGAAGACAATGATATGTTCTGCCCAAAATGTGGACAGAAATCCGGGGTAGAAAATGGACAAGATGATGATGTAGGAAATACTCAAACTTTTAATACTGGCCTTATAAATAAGCAAAATAGTGAGTCTCAGTTTAAAGAAGATCTTAATAAAGAAGATTTTAATGATGATGAAGAAGTAGAAGATGGCAGTATATTTGATACATTTAGAAGAAAGTTAGGCTTGAATAAAAAAGCCGCGGTAATTATAGGAATAGGTATTTTATGCATTACAATATTTGTATCTTTTCTAATAGGTAACGCAGGCAGCAAACCTTCTAATGTAGTTTCAAAATTTCAAAAAGCAGTTGCATCCAGTAATAAAGGACAATTAGTTGATATTCTTTATTGCAGCGATAATAGGTTAAAAATAGACGAAAAGAGTGTAACACCTTTAAGTAATTATTTTAAGGACAATCCTTCTTATTTAAATGAGGTTGTAAGCCAATTAAACAATGAAATAATTAGATCTGATGGAAATTTAAATTTTAATTCCAAAGGTAAATTCGGTATAGTTTATGTAGGAAAGAAGTATTTATTTTTTAAAGATTATAAGATAGGAATAAAACCATCGTTTATAACAGTAAAAACGGGAATAAAGGATGTACAATTTTCTTTAAATGATACCCAAGTAGCAAAAAGTGATTCAAAAGATTTTTCTAAACAGCTTGGACCTTTTATTCCTGGGAAATATAAACTTAATGCAGACTACAAAAACAGTTATGAATCTTTAAATGAATCTCGTGATATAGATTTTATGAATTCAAACGAAGATACGGCAAATGTAGAAGTGTTTAAAGATGTTTCTTATATCAATATAAACAGTGATTATCCAGATGCAGAAATATATTTAAACAATAAAGACACTGGAGTTAAGGCAAAAAATGCTACCAATTTTGGACCGATGACTGCTAATTCAGTTGTATATGGTATCGCATCTGTAAGCGGTCAAAAACTCAGAAGCAATGATTATATATTAAAAAATGGCGATGATTATATAAAACTTGATTTCACTGAATCTCAAAATAGCATGCAAATTGACCAGTACAAAATGCGCAATTTAATATATTGGTATACATATTATTTTACACAAGCTGTAAACACAGGTGATTTTGAAGATGTTGAGGATTATTTATATCCTGGAAGTTCACTTTATAATGCACAGAAAAGCTATGTGGCAAGTACTTATGAAAAAGGCATAAAAGAAAATATTAAATCATTTAATGTAATTTCATACAGCTTAAGTGATGATAAAAAATCAGGAACTGTAAGTACAGAAGAGGTTTATGACATATATCAAAATAGTGATACCGAACCTAGTACTAAGACTTTTCATTATACTTACACGTTCACGTACAATGATGAGTTTTCTGGATATCAGCTTTCTGGCATAAATTAGTAACTAGTACCTTCAAGGTGCCAGGCACCGAAAAGAAGATATTGCTAAATATTTATCCTTAATTTACGATAATATAAGTATAAAAAATTATTGGAGGGATAGATATGGATATAGCAGCACTATCAGTGGCAATGAGTCAGTCAAGCGTACAGCAGTCAGCTGGTATACAAGTTGCAAAAATTGCTATGGATGCAGGAAAAGAAAATGCGACTAATATGACAGAAATGATAAGTAATTCTGCAGTAAATCCTAATTTAGGTAATCGTCTAGATGTAAGGGCATAACCCCAGGGGTGTAAAAATTGGTAATGAATCAAAAAGAGGAATTAAGGCAAGAACTGGAGGAAGAACTTCAGTGGGTGAAGTATAGACAGAAAATGCTGGATATTATGGAGAAAAAGCTGCTGAAAATGCGAGAAATGGCAGAACGAGCTAAACAGGATAATCTTGACGAAACATATTTAAAAGTTTTAAATGATAGAATAAATGATTTGGCAACACAGGTTAGGGCGCTAGATGCAGAAAGCAGAAAAACAGAAGATAGAAAAATATTAGAATAGGCAAGGTGCCTGTCACCTGAGCGGGATGCTAGTGTTCCCTCATGGTGACAGGCACCTTTGTATTAAAGTAATTTATAAATTATACGAAAAATAAATAATGGGATTACAGGATAACTATCTCAAAAGTGCTATATGAAGGTGGCTATGTGATAGCTGATTATAAATAATTATGAAATAATATATAGTATATAGAAGGGAAGGTATATATGATAAGTGGGATTTCATCTAATGGAGGTATACAGACAATAACTCAAAGTAAAAAGGATACATCTCAAGACGAGATAAAATCACTTGAGAATCAAAAAGATCAGCTTGAGAAGCAATTAGATAATATAAAAAATGGAAGTGGAGATACTAACGCTAAACAGCAGTTAATGAAACCTATTCAGGAACAGATACAACAAATAGAGGCTGAAATACAACAAAAACAAGTAGAGAGTGTTGATAGTAAAAATGATCAATCTGATGATAAGAGCCAAACAAATACTAAATCTAATAGTATTAACACTCAAGGTAACAGTAAATATTCTGGAGAAGATTTATTGCTTGATGCATCAAAGATATATAAACAAATTAAAACTGTTAATTCTGTGAGAAGTGGTTTAATAGGCAAAGCTAATGAACTAAATTCAGATGCAGATATGGATGAGATGGTGCATAATTCCAAAATGGCTGAAATTGATAGAGGTAAAGCTAGCGAAAATAAAGGACGTGCAGTTAGTTTGGAATCTAAAGTGGGAAAGTTAAATGGAGAGATGAATAAAGATATAAAAAATGAAATAGAAAAAACAAAAGATATAGATGGTCATGTTCAGGAAAACGCTAAAACTGATGATAAACAAAGTGTACTTAAAGGCAAGAATTTAAAGGAATATGATAAGAATGTCGGTGAGGACAATAAAGAGGATAAAAATAAATGCATAAATGTACTTGCATAATTTTAGATTTCTGTAATAGCCCAACATCTTTCCAAAATTTATACAAAATAATATGCCGATTTCATGGTGAAACTTGCTATTAAATTAGGTATAATGTTAATAATGGTAATATTTCTTATTAGGTGCCTGGCACCGAGCGGGACATTTATTATCCCATCAAGTGCCAGGCACCAAAAAGTAACATAGGAGGAAAGAGTGTGATTATAAAAAGAAAAAATGTACTTGTTTTTATATTGGCAGTTGTTCTGGCCTCTACTCTATCTTATAAGGTTATTGCGTCTGTCCCAACTACTAAGAGGTTAGCAGGAACAGATAGGTATCAAACATCTTTAAAGGTGGCACAGGATGGTTGGTCGTCTTCATATTATGCCATTTTAGCTTGTGGGGAAGATTATCCAGATGCCTTGAGTTCAGTGCCCTTAGCAAAAAAATATGATGCACCCATACTGTTAACCCACAAAACCTATGTAGATAGCTATATACTTAATGAGCTTCAAAGCCTTAATGTCGGTAAAGTATTCATAATAGGGGGAACAGGCTCTATTAGCGATAATGTGGTAAATCAATTGACGGCATTGGGAATACAGACAGAGAGAGTAGGTGGAGTAGATAGGTATGATACTTCAGTAAAAATTGCTGAAAAGTTTGGAAAAGTAGATACTCTTACTGTAGCTACGGGACAGGACTATGCCGATGCTATATCCATAGGACCAGCAGCTGCAGCTATGGGAGTGCCGGTGATTTTAGTACCTAAAAACATTATGCCGGATGGAACAAAAAATTACATACAAGATCTAAATACTATAATAAATGCAGATTACAGTAACCTGCAAAAAGGACAAACTGCTAACAGCAGTAATCAGGGACAATTTAGAAATATGAAAATTTTTGTGGTAGGTGATAACAGCATAGTAAGTGATAATGTGGTTAGAGAATTTGAAAATACATTTAAAGATGATGTTACTGATCAGCAATTTGGAAATGTAGAGAGAATAACTGGCTCAGATAAATATGAAAGAAATATAAATATAATAGCTAGATTCCTTGAAAAATCTACAGGTACTACTAAACATTATAATAATGATAGTGACGACAGTAGAGATGACGACTATACAAAAACTCAATATTCTACTAAAAATGATTTGTTTAGTATGAATAATTTATATATTGCTTCAGGAGATGGTTTTGCAGATGCCTTAGCTGGTGCAGCCGAAGCAGCTAAAAATAAGGCACCAGTTATACTTTCAGGTGCATCTAATTCAAGGATTATAAAGGATTTTATTTTAACTAAAATACCTAACTATAATGTGGATAGTCCTACACCTGAATATCTTACAGCTTTAGGAGGACAAACAGTATTGCCGGATTCCAGATTAAATGATATCTTCTGGGATGCATTTGGTGATAAAAATGTAAGTAATGGGAATTCTTCTATAACTAGTTTTAGTATTAAAGACAAGAAGCTTGAAAAACTTATAAGGGAAAAGATTGGAATGCCTACTGGAACCCTTAATTATTCCGATTTAAAAAATATTACGTCTTTAGATTTGAGCAATCAGGGTATAACAGATATTTCTGGCCTTGAAAATTGCACAGGTTTGCAAAGTCTGGATTTAAGTTATAATCAAATAACAAAAGTGAATCCCCTTTTAAAATTGGATAATCTTAAAGACCTCAATTTAAGCCACAATAAAATATCAGATGTTTCATATTTATCCAATCTTACAAGTTTGAATGAATTAAATCTAAGTGATAATGATATAAGTAATCTTGGTGAATCAAGAAAAAATACAAAAGATAATGATGACACAGATTATGATGAAGTAAGCGACAGTGTTTTTAAATATATGACAGAGCTAACTTCTTTGGATCTGAGTAATTCTAGTGCAGATAAAAGTTATAGTTATAGAAATTCAATAAGCAGCTCAGATTTAGATGATTTAAAATATCTAACAAAGCTTACTTCTTTGAACTTAAAAGGAACGGGTGTAGGAAGTCTTACTAATTTAGAAAAGCTTACAAGCTTGACCACTTTAAACTTAAATAATACGAGCATAAGCAGTTTGGATTCTTTGAAAAAGCTTATAAATTTAACTTATTTGGATTTAAGCAATGATGAGAGTATAGATGGAGATGACTTAAAGCCACTGCAAAATCTAACTGGATTAAAATATTTGAATCTAGCTAATGATAAAATTGACAAGCTAACTTACTTAAGTGGACTTACAAATTTGACAACGCTGTATCTTGAAGATAATCCGATAAAGGACTATACTCCAATACTGGATTATAAAAATTCTCTTTATTACAGGGATTTTGATATAAGTTCTCTGAGTAATAAGGATATAACATACTCTAAAGACGATAACATAAATACTCAGATAAAAGAAGATATAGATGCCTTTGCAAGTTCCTATAATTATGATAATTATAATAAACTTAGATTCAGGGTGATATATCGTCCTTATGATTCAGGTTCCTATAATGATATTCTTGCCAGGCTTAAAGAGGAAAAAGACTGGCTAAATGAAAGGATAACCTTGGGAGGCCTATCTACCTCAGAACTAAAAAGTGTAAATGATGATCTTTCTAGTGTTGAAAATGAAATAGCAGATATAAGTAAAAAGGACACTATGAATGCAAAAGTGGCAGATTTTTACAATCAGCTTTCATCATCTTATGAGGCAAATAATATGGAAAAGATAATAAACAAAATCAACTATATCTATGCAGATTATAGATATGATTATTATAGAACTTTGGAAGATAGAAATACAAAGGATATACAGAATATAGAAGCACAAATTCAAGCAGCTGGACTTCAAAGCACAGGTTACAGTACAAGCAATACTATTGACAAACTTCAAAATATGCTTACGCAAAAACAAAAAGACAAGAATTTTGCTTCAGAAAAAATAATTATGTATGATAACTATAGAAATTTCTTTAATGCAGTTAATTCGGTACTTGAAGAAAACTAAAGAAAGGAGTTGCCTATATATTAATATGAATAGTTTTAGATTAAAGGGTGTACTTAGAAGTAAGAAATTGGCTCTATTAGTTGCCTCTGCAGCAATTATAGGTATTTTAGGTACTACAAAAGTATATGCAGCACCAACAGTAGATAGATATGGTGGAATAAACAGATATGAGACGTCTGCAAAGGTATGTGATGCTGGTTGGAATTCTGACAACAGTTATGCCGTGTTGGTAAATGGAGAAAATTATCCTGATGCTCTTTCAGCAGCCCCTCTTGCAAAAAAGTATAATGCCCCTATACTCTTAACAGGAACTGAGACATTAAACCCGTATACATCTTCAGAACTTACTAGATTAAATGTAAAAAATGTGTTTATAGTAGGTGGAAATGGTGTAGTATCGCAAAGTATAGAGGATGCTCTAAAAGCTAGAGGAATAAAGGTTACCAGGATTGCAGGTAAAGACAGATATGATACAGCCATTCAAGTTGCAGGCAAGATTGGTAAATCTGATGAGGTAGTCTTAGTAAATGGAAATGATTTTAAAGATGGAATGACTATAGCGTCAATAGCAGCTTTGAAAGGTATGCCTATAATATTAACAGATGGAGGATATATGCCTGCTTCTGTGAAAAAATATTTGGGTAATACATCTAAAATGAAGCAGGTGTATGTAATAGGAGATCAAAATACTATAAGTGATAGTGTAATAAGTGGATTATCCAATGTAAAAAGAGTGGGAACAGGTAATGCCTATGGTAAAAATGTGAGTATAATAGATGCATTTCAAGATGAAATAGATACAAGTACCTTATATATAGCTTCTGCTAAAGATTTTGCTGATTCTCTGGGTGCTTCAGCACTAGCTCCTCAGACATCATCACCAGTATTATTTGTAGATAGCCCCATGGATGAGGCTACATCAAATTTTCTTAAAACTCATATAGTAAACAATTTAAAAGTATTGGGGGGGACTGGTTCCATAAGTTATGATATGGAGAATGCTGCTAAAAGCTTGCCATTACAGGTAGGCAATACGGATAACATAATTGATAGTATATGGCAGGGTGAAAAGTATACTCCAAGAGCAACCATGGTGGTAACTACAACAGATGGAACTAAAAAAGAAGTAGACGTAGATTGGAATTTAACTAAAATAAATACTACAAAGCCTGGTATTTATACTTTTTCGGGAAAGTTAAAGGGAACTGACAAAACTGTATATGCAACGCTTACAGTAAAACCTATTCCATATAAGATTAGTGATTTAACTGTAACTGCTAAAAGTAGATCAAGCTATCCTGTGCCAACTACTGTTTCTGCACAGATGACGGATGGAACTACAACTGATGTACCAGTTACCTGGGATTATGGAACACAGACGGGAAATAAAGCAGGAGTATATGTTTTTTATGGTACAGTAGATAAATATAGTAAAAAGGTCAAGCTTACGTTGACAGTAGGTGACAGTGGAAATGCTACAAAAACTATAAAGAGTATAAACAATATAAAGAAAACTGTAGCTAATAAATCGGATTATCCATTACCACCTATGGTACCAGCTATAATGACTGATGGTTCAACTCAAAATGTAGCAGTAACATGGGGACCTGAAACTAAACAAAGTACTGGAGTATACACTTATCAGGCAACTGTAAGTGGATATAGTAAAAAGGTAGGTCTTATGCTTATAGTTAAAGGAGAAGGTGGACAAGATCCTAATGATCCTAATTATCCTGATCCTGATAAACCTGATAATGGAACAACAATTCAATTGGATTCAATGAATGTTATACAAGGAGATTCCTATAATTTACCTACAACAGTTATAAATCCAACTACTAAAAAATCAGAAAAGGTAGATTCATGGACTACGACAAGTATAAACGTTAATGGTGTTGATGATGATGATTATGATAAGTGTGCAGTATCAGTAATAAATTTTGAAGGAACTATAAAGGGGTCAAATGACAAAGCTATTATTACAGTTTATATAAAACCAAGAATTACATCAGCATATCAGCCAGATTTAATCATAAAAATTAAACCAAGTGATACACCATATAAGCTGCCTGATACTATAAAAGTTGTTACAGCTGATGGGAAAATTAAAGATGCTAAAGTAACATTATGGGATAAACCTTATGTAAATGTGAATACACCTAAAACTTATTATATAAAGGGAACTGTGGAATATTTAGCAGATCCTATACTGGTAAACTTAACGGTAAGTGATTAAAAAAATATTATAAAAATTTTAGGAGGTAATATTAATGAAAAAAACTAAACTATTAGTTTTAACAGCAGCATTAGTATTAGGACTTGGTACTACTGTCCTTGCTGATTTGCCTGGTAATACTCTTATCATAGGTAATAATGCTTATAGCATACAATATATAATGCAGCACATAGAAGAATTAAATGATATAATTAATAATTCAAATAGTTATAAAGATATATATTATAAGCAGGATGCTAGTAATATTACGTCTTTGTTTGGAAATGGTATTGCTACAGAAAAAACTGTGTTTTCCAACAGTGGAAGTAACAATTTAACTTATTACTATTTAAAAGGTAATAATTCAGCTTCAAAGATTAATTACACATTTGATAGTAATAAAAATGTATATGGAGAAATGGATTCTACTATAAAAGCTAATATTACTAGAACAGATTTAGCAGGGATGTACTTTATAAACGTTCAAGTTACGGATGCTTCCATAGTTGATCCATCCAAGTTATCCGCTAAGTTTTTTAAAGTGTTAAATCAAAACAATAGTGATTTGGTTAAGAACATAGGGATACCTGCACAAGGTGAGGCTATAGATGACTACCAAATAACACTAATGACAACAGATCCTACGTTAAATATTTCTATTTTAGCTAATGACAGAACAGAAATAGGACAAGCAGCTTTAAATATTAATACAGATTTAAGTGCAGGCCTAAATTCGGGTAAGGTAATACCATTAACTATAGATAGTGCAGATGAAAATAAATCTAGCAATAATGGAAATATGTCTGGAAATGTGAATAATAATGGATTGCTGGTCGATGATGGCAGCTGGATATATTATAGTAATTTAGCTGATGGGGGAAAATTATACAAGAAAAAGGAAGTTCAAAGTTCTGATAAGACTGTAACTTTGTATGATACAAAGGTTTGTGAAGATAGTGCAAAATATATAAATGTGCTTGGAGATTGGATATACTATTCTAACTATTCTGATGGTCAAAAAATATACAAAATAAAAAAGGATGGTACTGGAAGAAGAATAGTATGTAGAGATCAAGCTTCTTATTTAAATGTTTCAGGCGAGTATATATATTATGCAGCACATGAAGAAAAAAGTTTAAGCAATATAGGAAAATTATATAAGGTTAGAGTAGATGCACAAAATGCAACATCAGGAGATAAAATATCAGATGATGAAGCAGAGTATGTAAGTGTAAACGGAGATATTATATATTTTGTTAATGTAACTGAAAAGAGAGCATTGTACTCTATTCATACAGATGGTACTTATAGATATAAAATACAAACTAATGATTTACAAGTTAAATACGCTACATTAGTAGGAGATTACATATATTATATTACCTATGCTGGAGATTTATATAAGGTAAATACGGGCGGTCAAAACCCTACTAAAATAAGTATACAAAGTAATATATTAAATAAAAGTAATAATGTAGTACAAGTTGATGACAAAATATTAGGAATGAATATAACAACAGATAGCTTATATTATTGGAGCTATCAGGGAGGAAATAAGCTGTACAAAGCACCAATAAGTGAGAATTCTACTAAGGTCACCGGTGATAAAATAGGTGATGATATTGTTGATTCTGTTAATGTAGCGAGTAATGGAGATGCATACTATACCAAAGGTGGTAAATCATACATTGCAAATCCAGTACCAACTACAGATAAGTCAGGCAAAACTACTTATAAATATTCACCTATAGCAGTAGTTGCAACTAAATCTACTTTAAAGCTTGTGAGTTATGATAAAGTGGCATTACCTACTAAAAATGTTCCTTCAAGTGCAACTCTTGATAATATAGTTGACTATTTACCAGATAAAGTAACAGGTGTTTTAAGTGATTCAAGTGTAGTAGAAGTACTAGTTAATTGGGATTTGGAGAAACCTGTAATAGGCAAAGATGGAACTATTAGTTATAAAGGCACTATAGTTGGTTATGGGGGAACCGTAACATTTAAAATGACATTAGTTAGTGATCCTCTTACTATTAATAATGTTACTAAGGAGGATATTCTTAATCAGCCAGGTACATCAAATGATGTGATTACAATAAGAAATTTAAAAGACGGAGATATAGTAAATGTTTATAGAACAATGGATGCAGACGGAAAAGGAC
>ENA-UOOE01001043-UOOE01001043.1-fermentation-metagenome-genome-assembly--contig:-NODE-1043-length-24533-cov-8.370087_pt1 | contig 24533 bp, 20 predicted proteins | sample MGYA00245776_ERZ724021 | MGnify/ENA primary metagenome ERZ724021 (study PRJEB28704, sample SAMN03018321) | fermentation metagenome | biome: anthropogenic terrestrial biome; feature: soil; material... | reverse complement strand
CTATCAAATAAGATCTTCTTGTTACAAGGCTTCTTGCAACATCATTTGGTTTATATCCCGTTTCTTCAATAACCTTTAATACTCGTTTTCTTACTTCTGGACTTACGGGCTTGGAGTCGTTTATTACTCTTGATACAGTTGAAATTGATACTTCCGCAAGCCTTGCAACATCTTTTATTGTTATCATTTTTTCCTCCTGTTTTTTTCGTGGGAATGTATTCCTAAGTTAATTATATTATATATGTATTTCACAATAAACGCAAATGTTATTTTCCTGTTTTCCTGAAAAATGTATAAAAAATAAATCCCACTGAATTTTTCAGAAAAAAGACTCTGAATTGTGTATAAAAAAAATAATCCCGCCGAAGTTACAGCGAGATATACATAGCGCAGTTTCGTTCACCAAAATATTTGCTCCTTACGTCGCATATTTTGGGAACTCATTGCGGTTGACCTACCAACCATTTTTCAGGAAACCCACCTGAAAAATGGGGTTAGGTCATACCCGCGAGTGCCGCAAATCCTATAATTCATACCCGCACCTAAGCAGGTGGGATTTCTGTTAACTGTTTCTGGCGTCCCGTCACAGCGGGCTTGTCATAGGCAGTCAAACTTGAATTCCCTTTTACAATATGTCGGTTGAATTAAAAGATTTCCGTACACCGCAGGCAGTTTATTTAATTAGATTATACCAAAAATCCGTCATATTTTCAACTTATTTTTAATAATCACTTTTTAATAATAGTATTTTAACCTCTGGTTTATATAATATTCAATATTATTTTTATAGTAAATTATCCAAATCATCTTGATAAATAACTTCTTTTTCCATTAAAAGCTTGGCTGTATTTTCAACTTTTTCCTTGTTGTCCTCAATTAATTTAACCACTTCTCCATATATTCCGGAAGTCAGTATCTTTACCGATTCTTCAACCGATGTCAACGGTATTCGAAGCATGTCCGACAGCAACTGATAATTGATAAATGTTGAATCGTTCATTCCATACCTCGAAATATAATCAACAGCCAATGAAGTAGCTTTTTCAATATCGTTTTGCGCTCCGGCAGTTATATTGTCACTTCCGAAGAATACTTCTTCCGCTGCCCTTCCTGCCATCAGAACAGATAAATGATTTTTGATTTTTCTTTTGGTCAAAATTTCCTCAGAGTCGGGAGTGCTTAATGTGTATCCTCCCGCTCCCTTGCTTGTGGGAATTACGGAAACACGGATAATTTTATTGTCAGGAAGCAAACATCTTGAGACAAACGCATGTCCCGCTTCATGATATGAAGTAATTGTTTTTTGCATTCCATTGTCACAATCCTTTTTTTCAACTCCCGCCAAAACTTCCAAATATGCTCTTTTGATATGCTCCTCGGTTATTTTATCCGAATTTTCTCTTATTGCCAGCAGTGCCGCTTCATTAATCAAATTTTCGATCATCGCACCGCTGAAATAAACCGTCAAATCAGCAATTTCATCTATATTGACATCTTCCGCATTTATTTTATCCAAATAAAGCTTTATAATATCTTTTCTTGCATTCTTGTCCGGAAGCATTATCTCTATTTGTCTGTCAAACCTCCCGGGTCTTAACAATGCATTGTCCAAGGTATCGATTCTGTTTGTGGCCGCTACCACAACCGTGCCGGAATCATCGGCAAATCCCGACATTTCGGTTAAGAGAGCATTTAAAGTTCTGTCGCTTTCATCGCTTCCTTTAATGTTGCCTGCCGCTCTTTTCTTGCCGATAGCATCTATCTCATCAATAAAAATAACGCTTTTACCTGATTTTTTTGCCTTTTTAAACAAGTTTCTGATTCTGCCGGCACCAAGACCCGCGTAAACTTGCACAAAATCCGAACCTGATACCGCAAAGAAAGGAACCCCCGCTTCTCCTGCCAAAGCCTTTGCCATTAAGGTCTTCCCTGTTCCGGGAGCACCGTAAAGAAGTATGCCTTTTGGCATTCTTGCATTAAACCTGCCGTATTTTTCGGGATTCTGAATAAAGTCTACCAATTCAAGAAGACTTTGCTTTGCTTCATAGTTTCCTGCAACATCGTCAAATTTCATTCTTGATGAGCCTATATATTCAATTTCATTTAAATTATTGATTTCTTTTTGTGCAAATTTTTTATTTCTAAAAAATATGAAATATACAAAAATTAAAACACCTATAATCGCTATTATCTGATAAGGTTCCATGCGATCCCCCCTAAATGCAATGAACAGTGAAAAGTATTCATTCACTTAAATTGTTATCTTATTTTAACATAGGGATATACATATATATATACTCAATATATAGCTTGGATTCATATATTTTCCTTAGCATCCAATAAGCATATGCATTGAGCCGCAATACCTTCTCCTCTTCCTTCAAAGCCTAAACTTTCGGTGGTGGTTGCTTTTATATTAATATTTGAAATATCAGTTTTTAAATCAGTGGCTATATTCTTCTTCATTTCATTAATAAATGGAGACATTTTTGGTTTTTGAGCAATTATTACAGCATCCAGATTACCTATTGAAAAGTTATTTTCATTCATTAATTCATATACTTTTCTTAATAAAACACGGCTGTTTGCATCCTTGTACTCAGTGTCCGTATCGGGAAACAACTTTCCTATGTCACCTTTGCCCATGGCTCCCAAAATGCTGTCCATAATCGCATGAATTAAAACATCCGCATCCGAGTGACCATACAGACCCTTTTCATAAGGGATGTCAACCCCTCCGATTATTAATTTTCTGTTTTCGGTTAAAGCATGTACATCGTATCCGATTCCAACCTTCATAAATTGCTCCTTAATAAATGCTTGCAATAATTTCCGCCATTCTCAAATCAAGAGGCGTAGTTATTTTTATATTTTTTGACAATCCTTCGATTGTCTTTACTTTATAACCGTAGTATTCGGCAATTGATGCATCGTCTGTAAACAGCGCATCCTCAGTCATGGCATTTTCATAGCATTCCCGTATAACACTATAATCAAAAGCCTGAGGTGTCTGAACCGCCTTTAACTTTTTTCTGTCAAATGTTTTTACGACCATTCCGTCCTGTGAAACTTCTTTTATTGTATCCGCCACATCTATTACGGGAATACAAGCCTTGTGAATTAGAGCGTTTTCTATGCAGCTGCTTATTAAATTGTAGGAAACGAATGGTCTTACCCCGTCATGTATCAATACTATGTCACAATTATTACTCACTTTTTTTAAGCCTTGATAAACAGATTCAGTCCTTGTTTTTCCGCCGGGCACTACATGTGTTATTTTATCGTAGAAGGGTGCTATTTCACATTTTATGAATTCCATATCATCCTTATTAATAACAAGAATAATATCATCCACATCATTGCTTTTTTCAAATTTATACAAGGTTGTATCTAAAATGGTTTTCCCTGCAATAGTCATAAATTGCTTAGGCATTTCAGATCCCATCCTTGTTCCCTTTCCTGCCGCAACAATTATTGCGGCAACATGTTTTTTGTTTTGCATTTATTTCCTCCGATAGGGTGCAACGAAATCATGCACCCTAATTACTATATTAACCCCTTAATATTCAAATCCTCCAATGAAACATCAGGAACTCCTAATTTCCTTGCAGGAATAAATTTGCCGTGGCAGTCCGATCCACCCAATATCATCAAATTGTTTTTTTTGCAGAAATCAATATATTTTGTGGCAGACCCATTGTTATACGGAGAAAAGCACTCAATGCCGTCAATCCCAATCTCCTTCCAGTATCTTAATTCTTCTGAGGGCATAACGGAATTTTTATAGTGATAGGAAGGATGAGCAAGAAATATTTTTCCTCCGCTTTTCTTTGCAATATTAATTACCTCCTCAGGACATTTCAGTTTTGCTTTTAACCCTGAGTTATTAACATCCGACAAATGCTCCGGAATACTTTTGTGTATTCCTTTATCCATCATGTAGTTTGCCGACTTCCAGCCCCCTCTTTTTCTGTCATACTCATATTTTTCAAAATCTTCGGCACTTACGTTTTCGTATTTGTTTGCGGCATAATTGCCGATATATTCTTTGTTTGAGTTTAATTTGTTTTGATTGGTCCAATTCATTAATTGAAGCAAATCTTTATTATTAATATCAAAATTATATAATGTCAAATGATATTCCCTGCCCTCATATTCGGCAGACAATTCCGTGCCGGGTATAAAAACTAAATTATCGCTTGGTTTTAATATATCCTGCATATTTTTAATATTGTCGATACTGTCATGGTCTGTTACGGAAAATATATTAATTTTGTTTTCTATCAATTCTTTTTTTAATTCTGTCACATCCCACGTGCCGTCAGAAGCACAGGTGTGCATATGCATGTCAACTTTCTTCATTGTTACCTCATTTTAATATAAAGAATCCTCGTTAATTTTTGTATAGAACATTTCTTTAACTTCGTCAAAATTTTTAGTCTGAGCCATTATCCACATTAACTTGGTTATTACGGCTTCGATGGTCATGTCATAAGCCTGAAGAACATTAAATTTTTGCAGTGCCCTATAGCCGACCTCATATAAGCCCATGTCGCTGCCTTCAAACATTACCTGAGTGGCAATAATGACTATTTTACCTTTTTCTATAATACTTTCAAGCTTATTTAAAAAATTCCGCTTATCAAGAAAAGGCAGTCCTCCCACACCGTAGCTTTCAATTACTACACCTTCATATTTTTCACCAATATAATCAAGCACATCCGGCTCCATCCCCGGAACTAACTTTAATAAAAATATGCTTGGATAAATACTCTTATAAAAGATAACTTCTTTATTTAAATTATCATTCCTGATATATTTTGTTATCCGTCTGTCATCTATTATTGCCGCCACGGGAAAATTAATACTTTCAAAAGCACTGTAACTCTTTGATTTTACCTTTCGTGCCCTCGTTCCTATAATTGCTTTGCCGTCAAATACTACATATACACCGCAAACCCCATCTTCAGACACAAATCTGAAGCTGTCCAAAAGATTCTTTTTTGCATCGGTTATATCAACATTAATGGGTTTCTGGGCTCCAGTTATAACAATTGGTTTGTGTGAATTTTGTATTAAATAAGAAAGAGCGGCAGATGTATATGCCATCGTATCGGTTCCGTGAGATATTACAAAACCGTCATATTTATCGTAATTTTTCTCTATTGCTTCAGTCATCATTATCCAGTGTTCCGGCTGAATATTAGTGCTGTCGATATTTAGCAGCTGCATTGTATCCACATCGCAATATTCCTTAATTTCAGGCACATAGCTTAATAATTCCTCCGAATTGATTTCAGGCGTCAGACCATACTGTGTTTTTATTGAAGCAATCGTGCCGCCGGTAGCTATCATTAAAACCTTCTTATTCATTTTCACTGCCCCCTCTATTATCGGAAACGGGATACCTTTAAAAGCATGTCCCCCTTCCCTATTCATTTAATCATTTTTCATTCATAATTTATTTTCTGTATTTTATTCAATTGTCATTCATTGCTGTCACTCATAAGCTTTTTCATATCTTCCGGCATGGAACATGTTATTATTATATCTTCATTTGTAACCGGCTGCTTAAACTTCATTTTATAACAATGAAGTGCCTGCCTGTCGATTAAGCTGCTGTTATCTCCATATAATGTGTCGCCTACTATCGGATGACCTATATGCTTCATATGAACTCTTATTTGGTGAGTCCTTCCGGTTATAAGCTTTAACTTAACCAATGTCATATTATTATACTTTTTTTCCGCCTTATATTCAGTGATGCACTCTTTGCCCGACGGATGAACAACCCGTACTATATCCTCCGGATTCAGTCTCAGAATAGGCTCGTTTATTGTACCTTCGTCTTTGCTAATTATGCCTTCAACTATTGCATAGTAAAATTTTTCAACAGTGTTTGATTTCATTTGATTTGACAGCCGGTTGTGGGCATATGGATTTTTTGCTATTATTACAATGCCCGACGTGTTCATATCAAGCCTGTTTACAAATCTAACCTTACGATTAATTTTGTTTTGTTTATAATAATATGCAATACCGTTTGCAATGGTGTTATTTTGATGTGATCTTGTGGGATGAACAACAATATAGGGCTGTTTGTTTATAACAAGCAAATCATCATCCTCATAAATTATATCTATCGGAATATTTACCGCATCGTACTCGTCTTCTTCCTCATCAAATTCAACTGATAATTCATCTCCCGAAAAGACGCTTTTATTTAATTTAACTTCTCTTTCGTTTAACAAAATTTTACCGTTTTGCTCTAATCTTTTAGAGAGTCTTTTGGAGAATTTTAATTTTTCGGTCAATATGCTCTTTACAGTTTTGTCATTTTCTTGTATTGTATATTTAAGGATATTATTATACATCGTTATACTCCAGATTAGTTCTATCTATCATAAATGGGGTTAGGGCATCTCGCAGTCTCCTTCACCAAAATATTTGCTCCCTCTGGTCGCATATTTTGGGAAGTCGTTGCGAATGACCTACCAACCATTTCTCAGAAAAAAGACTCTGAGAAATGGGGTTAGGGCATCTTGCAGTCTCATTCAATAATAATATAAAAAGTTAGCAAAGTAAAGGGGATTATCATGAAGGAAAAGGTAATAAATATTGCTGCAAACGATGACAGTTATACAGCTGATATAAAAAGAAAGCTCACTAAAATTTTAACTGAAAACGGCTATAGTTATTACGAAGGATTCAATCAGGATGCACAATTAAACATCACCGTAGGAGGAGATGGTGCATTTTTAAGAGGTGTCAGGGAAAGCAATTTTTCTCAAATACCATTCATAGGAGTCAATACGGGAACCTTGGGTTTTTACCCGGAAATCACGCCGGAAAACCTTGAAAATTTCATAATTAATTACAGAGCCGGAAATTACAAAATAAACCCTGTGAATTTAATTGAATGTGAAGTTATGACTGTTAACTTGTCTGATAAAATTTATGCGGTAAATGATATAATATTAAAAAGAAAAGACATGAAAACTATACATCTCAATGTCTTTATTGCTTCAAACCACTTAGAGAAAATAAGCGGCGACGGTTTAATTATTTCTTCTCCCTTGGGAAGTTCCGCATATAACAAATCCGCAGGCGGAAGTTTAGTGTATCCCTCATTGAAAACGCTGCAAATAACACCTTTGTCCCCTATTTTATCAAATGCTTACAGATGTTTGGAATGCAGCATTGTAGTTCCGCCTGAATTTGAAATCGCAATATATCCCGAAAGAAGAGATGACTATTATTTGGCTATATTAGCAGATGGAGAAGTTTTCGAGTACGATGAATTAGAGCATGTGCATTTCCGCACATCAAAGAAGGTTATAAACCGTCTGTCAACGGGAACATTTAACTATTGGAACGTAATAAAAGAGAAGTTCCTATAACGGGGACATTCCTATAAAAGACATACCCACAGAATCTGACCGCCTTTTATAGGTGTGTCGCCCTTCCTCTGTTGGGACATTCCTATAAAAGACTTATCCTCAGAGCTGACCGCCTTTTATAGGTGTGTCTCCCTTCATCTGCCGTGACATTCCCTTGCATCATTACATCCTTAACGTAAACTTGCTTCCCACATTTACGGTGCTTTCTACCGTTAATGAATATTTGTGCTTGTCGGCAATCCATTTGGCAATGCTTAACCCTAAACCTGTACCGCCTTCTCTGTGTCTTGCCTTGTCTGCTCTGTAAAATCTGTCAAAAATCCTGTCTAAATCTTTTTCGCAGATACCTATTCCCGTATCCTCAACACTAAAGACTTTTCTATTTTTATCGGTTTTTAAAGTTACTGTTACCGCACCTTTTTCTGTGTATTTGACCGCATTGTCAACTAAAATTACCGCTAATCTTCGTATTTTGTCATAATCCGCTTTTATATTTACATTTTCCTCAATATTCGTTATGAAATCTATATTTTTGTTTTTAGCAATCACTTCCATGCTATTGCACACATTTTCTACTACTTCGGAAAAAGAAAATTCCGAAATATCCAACTTTTCTTCATTGTTGTCAGCCTTTGCAAGAATTAAAAGCTGGTCAATAAGCTTAGCCATTACCCTTGTTTCCGAATATGCATTGTCAATCCAAATTTCATTTTCATCAACGGTTCCGTCCTCATCGCTTAAAACAACATCCAAGTTTGTTTGTATGACAGTAAGCGGAGTTCTCAGCTCATGAGATGCATCAGCCACAAACTCTTTTTGCCTCATCCACGTTTCCTTGATCGGCGTTAATGCTTTGCCCGTGAGTATATAGCTTAATACCAATAAAATTAAGGTGCCGGAAATTCCGATTCCGAACAGTACGGTTCTTAAGAATGACCAGAGTATATCTTCATTAACGGTATTTTGATAAACCTGAACTACACTTTGACCGGTAATATCACTAAAATATTTTGTATAAATTCTATAATTAAAACGTCCTACCTTTAAAGTTGTATACGAATCTTTTCCCTGCTCAAAGGCATTTAAAGCAAGTGCCTTAATATCATCTGCTATTTTTATTTCGCCCTCATCAGAAAAAACAGGTGTCAAATATTCATCATACACTATATAACATGCATCAAGCCTTTTAGAATCCGTAAGATTGTTTGGTCTGAGTCTTTTGAGCAGGGTTCCGTTGTTGAGGAAAAACTCCGGAAATGCTGTATTTTTATAATTATATATTCTCAATGCTTCTGTTTTCATAAGCTCTTTATTGCCATCTTCGAATATAATTTTTGTGAATTTATATATTCCGGAGGCAACAAAAAACATAAAAAGAATAAGTATAACACCCATGTATGCGGTTAATTTCAAATGCAGCTTCCTAAACATTTATTTCTCCTTCAGCATATAGCCTACGCCTCTTACCGTTTCAATTTTCGCATTGGTATCTTCAAGTCTTTTTCTCAAATGATGAACGTATATTTCAATGTTGCTTTCAAGTATATCCGCTTCAAGTCCCCATATACGGTCAATAATCTGCTCTCTCGTAAATACCTGACGGGGCTTTTTTATGAACATTTCCATAAGCATTGCTTCCTTCAGAGGTATTTTGTATTCATCGTCTCCTACAAACAGAAGGTAATTTTTAACATCGTATTTTATATCTTCGAATTCGTATGTTTCACCTATATATTCGGTGTTTTTTCTTCTTGCCAAAGCTTTGACCCTCGCTATAAGCTCCTTGGTTGCAAAAGGCTTAACCAAGTAATCATCCGCTCCGTTTTCAAGCCCAAAAACCCTGTCATCCACCGTATCCTTTGCGGTAAGCATTATTACAGGTGTTTTAATGCTTGACTTTCTGATAGTTTTCAATATTTGAATACCGTCTACTCCCGGAAGCATTATATCTAAAACTATCACATCATAAATATCCTTGCTTGCAAGAATCATCCCTTCTTCTCCGTCATTTGCAATGTCAACATCAATTTTTTGCTTGTTGAACAAAAAGCTTAATGCTTGAGTAATTTTAACTTCATCTTCTACAATTAATATTCTCAATATAGCACCTCCACAGTACTTTATTATGTATTATTCTATATTCAAAACCTTAAAGCTACATTAATATTATGTATATCATATTAGTATGAAGTTATTTTTGTCAATAGGAAAAAATTAAAGTTCAAGTCACAGTTACCCAATGAGAACCATACCCTCTTATCCCTTGGATGACAAAGGCGGACAGCAATTTGCTGTCCGCCCGAATGTGTTTAATTTGATTATTGTAATAACTGCAATACACCCTGCGGCTGTTGGTTAGCCTGTGCAAGCATTGCCTGAGCAGCTTGAGTAAGAATGTTATTCTTAGTGTATTCCATCATTTCTTTTGCCATGTCAACGTCTCTGATTCGTGATTCAGCAGCGGTTAAGTTTTCGGAAGTTACTCCTAAGTTGTTAACTGTGTGCTCTAATCTGTTCTGCAAAGCACCAAGGTCTGCTCTTGTACCGGAAACTGTGTTGATTGCGTTGTCGATTGCTGCTATGGCAGCATTAGCAGAATCCTGAGAACCTACACTAATACCGTTTATATTTAAACCAGTTGAACTCATATCTCCAACATTTAGCGTAACTTGCTGATCTGAAGACCCATTTGCTCCAATTTGGAATGTTAAATCTTTTCCTAATTCATCAATATTCGAGAAGGTGAATGTATCTTCATCAGTGTCATAAGTTACCTCTTTAAGTCCGCCTTCTTTTTTAAGAGCTGCTAAAAGGTTAGCATTACTTCCATCAGCATCAGCACCTAAAGCAACTGCTATATTACCATCAGCTACCTTGCTTGTTTCATCACTTGGATCATAGAATTCATATGTTTTCCCAGCTACTGTAAGTTTATCGCCTTTTGCTACAGTACCTGCCTCTACTGTTTTTGTAGCATTCTTACCATTAGCCGCAGAAGTTGTACCAACCGCAGTAGTTTTAGTATCATTTGAACTTACAGATACTATTTTAGCTAAGTTTCCTGCTGTCTTTGAAGTTATGTCTACTGCATCTGTTCCTTCTTTAATATCAAATAATGCACTTAACTTTTCATTACCAGCCATTGCTTCTGTTATTGCTTTTAAATTGTCGCCTGCATCCACTGCACCAGTATAAGTTATTGTTTCTGTCTGTGCTTTTCCATGTTCATCTACATAATTAACTGTTAAAGTAGTTTCTGCTGCAGTACCAGCTCCAATCCCAACCGTTTGAATGTTTGGAGTTGCTGCTACATCACTTACTGTAGCTGCTGTAGCAAATTCAGCTTTAACTTCTGCCTTGCCAATAGAACCATCTAATAAGTTAATTTTGTTGAAATGTGTCGATGATGCTATTCTGTCTATTTCTGATTTTAATGATTCAACTTCTTTCTGGAGATTTTCTCTGTCCACATCATTTTGATATGTACCATTTGCTGACTGGACTGCCAATTCTCTCATTCTTTGAAGAATAGCATGGGTTTCATTTAATCCGCCTTCTGCAGTTTGAATTAAGGAAATACCGTCGTTAGCATTGTTTTGAGCTTGTTCAAGACCTCTGATTTGACCTCTCATTTTTTCGGAAATTGCAAGTCCTGCTGCATCGTCGCCAGCTCTGTTGATTTTATAGCCTGATGATAATTTTTCTAAGTTTTTGCCCGTATTTGTGTTATTTACTCCTAATTGTCTCAAGGAGTTCATTGCGTTTAAATTGTGTTGTATTCTCATTTTTTTACCTCCATGTAATTTGCTTGGGATCCTTCCCTTTTTTTATTGTAATTCTCTCCAGCATCGGGCCCTGATGCCGAAAAGATTATTACCTTTACAAAATATATATCGTATGATTTTTAAATTAATTTAGTCTATTGATAAAATTTTTTATTAAATTGATAAAACTTTAGGTTTTCAGGCTTACCCTATGGAATTTCAATGTCCGTCCCCGGAATTCCCCGGAATTCTTTAGGCCTTTAGGTTTAGTGAGTTTGTTTGTGTTTCTGGGTGGTTGAGCTTTTGCTTTACATCCTTTAACTCGGTGTTTATGTTTTTGCGGATTATGCTGTCTGTTTCGAATATTTCGGAAAAAACATTTTTTATTTCTTTATTCAGCGTTTTTATTTCGTTTGATTCCATGAAATTTGCATTGTTTTTTGCTTCATTTATTCTTAAGTTTATTGTATTGATTTTTTCAATGAGCTGCTGCCTTTCGCCCAGCATGGAATTAACCTTGTCGTATTCCGTTTTCGGTGATAATTCCCTGATTTCTTTTGTTAAAAGCTTTAATTCTTTTGCTGCTTTCAGCTTAATTTTTAATAATTCTTCCATAATTCACCGTCTATTTGACTTTTCTTGTAATTTTGTCCGCTTCAGCCCATGTGTTTCTCAAGTCTTTAACAATTGGCAGAATTTGTTCGATATAGGCTGATGATTTCGATGATGATGCCTTGATGATTTCCGTATTGAAAAACATGTACATATCCGCCAAGTCCTTGGATATCTGATATTTGTCATCCAAGGTCACTATCAGGTGGTTGAATATTTTTCTGGTTTTTTCAAGACTGATGTTTGCATTTTCATAGTCTTTGTTTTCCATCAAAAGCTTGCTTTGGTTCAGCTTTTTGATTGCTTCGTCATACAAGAGTATCAGCAGTTCACCCTTTGTCATTGTATTAACCGATGTTTGTTTGTACTGTTCAAATGGATTTAGCATATTGTCTCCTTTTTATCTTAGTTGCCGCCCATCATATCTGTAAGCCATGAGCTTTGAGCATTTAATTTATTTAAACTTTGTTCCAAAGCGGAAAACTGATTCCAATATCTCTGCCTTTCTTTCTCTAAAGATTTCTTTAACTGCTCCAGTTTATCATCATGCTTTTCTATTTTTTCGGAAATAAAATTTTTATCTGCTGTCATACCGGTTGAAAGACCTGCTTCTTCTATTAACAGACCTGAATTGCCGTAATTTCCTATATTGGCTTTCAGAATCTGTTGAAGCTGAACGGCAATACCCGATATGGCATCATTACCTGTTTTGTCGGATGTTGAAGTAAATAAATTTGCAATTTCATCGGGATTTTCTAAAAGCATTTCTTTTAATTTTTTTTCATCTACCATTAATTTTCCGCTTGTGTCCATACTTGCAGCTGAAATTCCCAAGTTAGATAATGTAATGCTGCTGACATCCGTAAAACCTGACATAGCAGACCTCATGCTGCGCAAAACATTGTTCATTTTGCTGTCCCCGTATAATACACCCTTCTTTGCTTCCTCTGTCCAGCTTTTTATTTCCTCTTCTTTCATTTCGTCCTGTTGCTCGGGAGTTAATGGAGGATAGTCTCTGTTTGGTCTTTCACCGGTCTTTGTGCCTATCAGGCTGATTATTTCGTTATACTCATTTATAAATTGTTTAACTCTTTCGACAACCTCGTCGGAGTTATTGGTTACATCAAAGGTTACTGCATTTGTAAAATCTATGGACGATGCGTTCTCATTCAATTCGATATTTATTTCATCAATCGTAAAATTGGCTGTGCTTCTAATAACTTCAGTTTTAACACCGTTGAGTGTGTATGCCATTTTGGTGTCCGTACCTTTATTTATATGATAATCCACGTTTGCGGCAATAACCTTATCAGGTGTGCCATCATCATATTTCACCTTGTATTCACGATTTTCTTTATCGTATTCCACTGCCCCGATCTTATCGTCCGCAGAGTCATAAAGATACATTAAACCGTTTTCGGTTTTAATACTTTCACCGGCTTCTAAATTCTCATTTAAATCCACACCTGAGCCGAACAGAGCCTGTGCTAATGTACCGCCGCCTGCATCTATGCTGACCCCCTTATGAGAGCCTGTTGCGGTTGCCTTTACAGTAAATGTATCCGTAGTGGATGAATAAGAAATTCTTACTCCTGCTTCTGCATTGCTGTTAATCTTATTGATTACATCCGTGACTGACATGGTAGTTTCAAAATCTATATCCACGCCATTAATAGTCAACCTGTAGAATTCTTTTCCGTCTACATTTTCTTTTAATACACTGTCTATTCCGATTAAGCCTGATTCAGCCAAAGGCTTGTTCCTGTTTAATCTGTTGTAATCGCCGGATTCCAAGCCTGTTAATCTGCTTAAATCCTTACTTATGGAACTGATACCGAATATATTGTTATCTCCTTTAGCTTCAAATGATAATTTACCTGTATCAAAAGTGACGTTAATTTTTCCTTCTCCGAAGGCTTTATTTAGCTCATCTTGTAAATGTTTCTTTACTTCGTCCGAACCCGTTTCGCCATTCAAATTAATGGTTTTTAATACACCGTTGTATTCAAAGGTAATATATTCATTCTTGTTTTGCAGGATACTTTCATAACTTTTATTGAGCTTATCTTTTTCAATAGGATCTGTTGATATTGCATCCTGTCCGACCTTGAAATTCAATAAGTCTATTACCTTGCTGCTTGCTGCCGTTAATTTTGCTTTTCCTTCGTCAAAAACAATTTTATTTCCATCAGCTTTAAATGTTAAAAGCTGATTGCCTTCTTCATCTTTTAATTCCTTTAACTGTTCATTCATTTCTGCTGCAACTGCCGCAGCATCTACTTCAATATTTTCGCCAAAATCATTGCCGAATTTTATATCATAGCTTTTACCTTCAAATTCTAATGTCATGGTTTCACCTGCCAGGGGTGAAATACTCGATGGTATACCGTCTTTTGAAGATACTATCCTCTCTGAAACTTTTTTAGTTGAATTAAAGCTTGCTGCGGTTGCGACGCTTGTTATCTCGTTTATCGAAAAGTTTTTTATGTTTTCCGCATTGCCTGTTACATTCACATAATTTGATGAGGGTTTATATGTATACGATTCAAAAAACTTCGGACTTAATATATTGTTTGCAGAGCCTGATGAATATGAGAAATATTTATTGCTGAAGGATAAGAGCTTTGTGCTTATTTCCCTGTATGCTTCCTGCCTGTATAATAATTTTTGTTTTGATTGATATTCCCTGTTTATTTTGTTTCGAGTGGCAGCAGTCATTTGATTGACTAAATCGTCGGTGTCCAATCCCGACAAAAGACCACCCATTCCTTTGTTTGTTGCCGAGCCGTATAAATTAGTTGAAAGTGTTGACATAGCTTTCTCCTTTTCTTCTGATTAAGGTGTTCTATGGATTACTCTATATGTATTATCGACAATAATTCAATTTAATTAAATGTTTTTATGAAAAAATAACAAATTAAAGACCTCCCTCAAATGACGGAGGAAGGTCCGGTATATTTTCTTATAATTTAAAATGATTTACCAGATCATTTAACAGCTGTACCTGTCCCGACAGCTCTTCGCTGTTTGCTGCGCTGTTCTCGGCTGTTGCAGCATTTTGCTGTATAACCGAAGAAATTTGTTCTATTCCGCCCTTTATTTGATTTACCGAAACGGTTTGACCCGATGATGCTTTGACTATTTCATTTATTAAATCATTGGTTTCGCTTGTCCTGTCAACAATTTCAACCAAGGATTTACCGGTCTTGCCCGCTAACATTGTTCCGTTATTTATTGCACGGATAGAATTTTCAATCAATGCCGTCGTTTGTTTAGCTGCTTCCGCAGATTTCCCTGCCAAGTTCCTCACCTCATCCGCCACAACGGCAAAACCCTTTCCGGCAGAGCCTGCTCTTGCTGCTTCAACCGCCGCATTCAATGCAAGTATGTTGGTTTGGAATGCTATGTCATCAATAACCTTGATTATCTTTCCTATTTCATTTGATGAATTGCTTATTTCATCCATTGCCGCAAGCATATCCCTCATTTGAACGTTGCCCTGCTCCACTTCCTTAGATGCCTCTAAGGCTTTGTTTCCAGCATTTTCGGCATACTCGGCATTATGTACGATGGTTGCGTATATTTCATTGATTTCCGCCGATAGTTCCTCTATCGCGCTTGCCTGCTCCGTTGTTCCCTGAGCCAATGTCTGGGCACCCGCAGAAACCTGTTCCGCATTCATATTGATCGAATATGAAGATTCTTTTATTTTCCCGATTGTTTTCTTTAGTGTATCCGATACATTCAGCAGGGCGACCTTTAATTTGGCAAATTCACCTTCATGATCATTTTTAAGCTCCACGTTTAAATTTCCTTCAGCCATTTCGTCTAAAACCCTGACGCTTTCCTCTATATACACTATATAGGATTTTAATCGTACGGTTAAGCTTTTGATTGATTTAGCCAATATCCCGATTTCGTCATTGCTGTTTATGTCAATATTTACATCTAATTCTCCGGCAGCTAATTTATTTGTAATATCCGTTATTTTTCTTATAGGTCTTGTTACTCTTCGAACTACCGCAAATATTGTCATGAGCATTGATGCCAACAATATTATAAAGATTATTACAATAGTTAAAATTAACCGGTTTGTATCGCTTGTCAATTCACTTGAAGGAAGCGAAGACAGTACCTGCCAGCCCGTATCACCTATTTTCACGCAGTTTCCGTAATAATTTTCATTGTTGTATGTATATTCCGTTACATTGCTGTCTCTGTTTTTAATTGATTGGACGATATTATCGCTCAGCTCAATCTCCTCAATTGATTTTAGCAGTGTGTCTTTATCCTTATGGGCTACAATTGTATTATTATTTGTTAATAATGAAAAATGTCCCGTATCTCCCAACTCATATTCATCAACCATGGTTGTCAGCTTATCAATTGCTATATCTACTGCCGTAAGCCCTATGACGCTGCCGTCAACATTGACGGGCGCGGATATTGTAATCACTACGCCACCGCTTATGGTGTCGACATAAGGTTCGGTTATCCAAACCTTATTTTCCGTAACCGCCTTATAATATTCCTTTGAAGTCACATCATATCCTTCCGCAATAATTTCCGGAGATGCCAAATTATAATCAGCTTGTGCAATATATGCGGTAAGAATTATTTCCGAGTCTGACTTCTGGGTCGCATCCGTTGTTTCGGCGGCAATCATAAATCCTTCCGTTTCGGTTAATGATTTACTGCGTTCTTGTGCATTAATCATAAAATTCTGTATATTTTTATCCTGAGCCATTTGCTCAACAATGGCAATATACCTTTCAAAAAAAACTTCCGCCTTGTTGCTTACACTTTGAGCTGATTCATTCAGTACTTCCTTTTCATTTCCCGTAAACCGCTCATTTACGGTTATTACTATTATTAATCCCGTTACCAGCAATGCCGATACGCAAACCAAAAAAATTGTTATTACTATTTTTTTTGTAATACTACTGCTCTTGATATTTTTGTCAGTATTCATAACTCCTCCATTAACTGTCATAGTGCAACACACTAATTTTTTAAAAATATATTTAAATGGCTTTACCACTTATATCTTGATAATTACAGCATACCGGGCGACTTTAAGGATTATATTTAGTTAAGTGTTTTATTAAAATGTCGTAAATGTCATCAATTGCTGCTTGAACAGTAACGGCACCTATATTGTACGCAACCATCGGCATTCCGTAAACCACCGATGTTTTTTCGTCCTGACCTATGGTGAATGCTCCCGCATTTTTCATGTTCAAAAGACCTGATGCTCCGTCTTTTCCCATTCCCGTAAGAATGATACCCACTGATTTTTTTCCTGCTATTTCTGCCACGGAATCAAAAAGTACATCTGCCGAAGGACGGTGTCCGCTTACCTTTTCACCTTTTTTGCATGATACGTAATAGCCCTTTTCATCTTTTTTCAGCCTCATATGCTTGTCTCCGGGGGCAATCAGTGCGACCCCTTGCATTACCCTGTCACCGTCAATTGCTTCTCTTACTTCCATTTTGCATATTTTAGTCAGCCTGTCCGCATACATTTTAGTAAATCCGGGAGGCATGTGCTGAATTATGAGAATAGGTTGGAAAGTTTTCGGCAGTTTTTTAAGAATTTTTAAGGTTGCTTCCGTGCCTCCCGTTGAAGCTCCTATTGCGATTATTTCATTTGTTGTCATCTTATTCCTTCTTATATATAGCCGGCTTTATATAAATATATTTTGATTTATCTCTTTGTAATGCTTCCGCATGTCCAATCATCAAATGTCCGCTCGGCTTAGTAGCGTCGTAAATTTTATTAACAATATGTCCCTTTATTTCATTATTGAAATATATCATTACATTTCTCAGGAAAACCACATCATATTTGTTTTTCTCTAAAATATTATCCATTAAATTAAATTCTTTAAATATAATATATTTCTTAATTTCAGGAATTACTTCATATTCATCGGGTTTGATTTTTTTAAAGTATCTTTTTTTATATGAATCCGGAAGTTTTTTTATACTCTCCTGCGAATATATGCCTTCCCTTGCCTTTGAAAGTACCTTTTCTGAAATATCCGTAGCGTTTATATGTATTTTCCATTGATTAATTCCAATCTTGAAAAAATCGTCCAACACCATGGCTATTGTATATGGTTCTTCTCCCGATGAGCAGCCTGCACTCCAAATATTTAACAGCTTTGATTTGTTTTCCTTTTCTTCCCTTGGAAGTATCACTTCTCTTAAATATTCAAAATGACTCTCTTCTCTGTAAAAATAAGTGTAGTTTGTTGTCAGCTTGTTTACAAGCATTGTAATTTCTTCCTTGCTGTTGCTTTTTATGCTTTCCAAGTACTGGGAAAAGCTGCTCATTCCCTTTTTATCTATTGCATTGGATAGTCTCCCTTCAATCAATATTCTTTTTTTTGAAAGGTCTATGCCGTAATTATTGCGCATATATTTAACAAATTCTAAAAATTCGCCGTCAGTCAGTCTTAACATATCTATATACTATCGATTATATTTCCTATATCCAAAATTAAATTGATGCTTCCATCACCTAATATTGAACAGCCGGAAATTCCCGATTCCTTAAGATTATATTTGTTTAATACTGCCGGTAAAGGCTTAACAACCACCTGCTGTTCTCCTATTATTTCATCCACGAACAAGCAAACGCTGTTGTACCCCGATTCCACAAGAATCAATATACCGTCATCAATATTTGTTACATTGGTTTCTATATTGAAATACTCACTCATTCTGATAATGTGATAGCACTTTTCCCTTATTATTATTAATTCGCTGCGGTCATCCTTTTTAATAACTTCTTTTTCACTTGATCTGAAGGACTGTTGAATATTCTTAATAGGAATTATAAATACCGAATCCCCGACCATCACTAACATACCGGAAACTATAGTCAGCGTGAGAGGAATTCTAAATGTTATTTCCGTTCCCGCTTCTGGCTTACTGTCCAATAAAACGGTGCCTCCTACTTTTTCCACATTAGATTTAACAACATCCATTCCGACTCCTCTGCCTGAGTATTCTGTTATTGATTCATTGGTGGAAAATCCGGGAATCATCAATAATTGGAATATGTCTTTTTGAGTGTATTCGCTTTCGGGTTTTGTCAATAATCCCTTTGCTTTGGCTTTCTCCAATATTTCGGCAGGCTCAAGCCCTCTTCCGTCATCTGTTACGGTTATGAGAATTTCTCCTCCGGCATTGGAAGCGGACAGCATTATTCTTCCCTTTTTGCTTTTCCCTTTTCTTACTCTTTCATCCTCCGATTCTATGCCGTGGTCCATGGCATTTCGAACAAGATGCATAATGGGATCCGTAATGGTATCTGCTATGGTTTTGTCTATTTCCGTATCTTCTCCTTTTAATATAAGCTCAACATCCTTGTTTAATTTCTTGCCCATATCCCTTACTATTCTTTTCATTCTCTGAAATGCGCCTGAAATGGGTATCATTCTTAATGACATAACAATATCCTGAAGCTCGTCGGTTATCTTTCTCATTTGTCTGGCTGATTTTTTAAAGTTCTCCGAATTTATCATTTTTACATCTGCATCGGATTCAACCATGGACTCGGCGATAACTAACTCTCCGACTATATCCACAAGCTTGTCAAGCTTTAAAAGATTAACGGTTATTAAGCTTTGCTTGTTGTTTTTCGAATAAGAGCAGGCTTTTACAGCGTTCTCGCTTTCGGAAGAGTCCTTTTGGATTTTTACACTTTGCGCTTCGGCATAATCACCCTCTTTGTGCTCTGCCACAGTATAGTTTTTAACATTCAATGCGCCCTTCACCACATTTACGGCACAGTCTAAGGACTCCTTGTCAAATACATACACACTGAAGCCGTTTTTAATTATTTCATTGGCTGTTTCGGGAATACTGTCCACATTTTCCGGCTTGTATTTAAAATCAATATCCGCCTCCCTCAGCTGATTAACTATAAGAAAGGCTCTTAAATTCTCCATTTGTACTTCATCGTCAAAAATTATTTTTATTTCGTATTTGATATTTTTCGGTGTACTCTTTGCCTCTATAGATATAGGTTCTTGCACTGTTAATGCCGCTTCACTTATATTTGATTTCGATTGATTTTTTGTGTTCGATTCAACGGATTTTTCGGAAATTTTATTTAAGAAGTCCAATATTTCTTCTTCAAAAGGCTCGATATCTTTTTCAAGCTCGGTTCCTTCTTCTATTTTGCCGATTTCTCCTTTAATAAAGTCCGTAAATTTAAAGACTAAGTTCACAAGCTCCTCATTGTAATTTTGAGCAATGCCGTTTTCTCTTATGTAGTAAAACAAGTCTTCAATTTTATGTGAAACAGTCATTATGCTGCCAAATTGCATCATGGCGGATGAGCCTTTTATAGTATGCATGATTCTGAATATTTCATCTATGCATTCTTTATCAAATTCAAATTCGCTTTCAGCTTTTAATAAAATTTCATCTAATTGTTCCAACAATGAATTTGTTTCAAAAAGATACATATCAAGTACAGCAAAATTATTATCCATATTTTTTCTCCTTAGTTAATGCCTTTCATATTTTATATCGACTTTTTTTGCAAATTATTAAGGTAATAATTGAAAAAAATATAAAATTATACTATTGCAGCTTATTTAATTGATTATTTTGCCGATATATAAATATAGATTTGACCTGTTAATTATTTTAATATGAATTAACAGCCATAACTAAGAATTATAGTTATTATGGAGATTGTATGTTAGAGAATAATATTAGCGTAAAACCCAATAATCATATAAGTGACAACGCCGTCACTAAATTAAAACCGAAAACCGAAATACCTTTTGATGTAACCGATCCCGCAAAGGTAACGAGAACTCCTGAGAAGGAGTCTGAAAGCCAAGTAAAACAAGAGCTTTTTAACTATAATCCGGATTCTGTTTTTGACAAGTTTGTTAAGTCATTGCAAAATTCTCCTGTTTTATCCGCGTCGGCTAAAAAGCTTCTTTTAAGCAAGCAGTTTATTAACGGAAATATTAAAAAGGATCCCGTTTTCAGCGTCTTTTTTGAATCATTTCTTAAAAATATAGAAATGAATGATTCTGAAATTTTGGAATTTCTTAAATTTCAAAAAGGAACCTACACAAAGTTTCAAGGAGAATTTTTCAATGAGCTGAGAAATTTTTTAATCGCGGATGATCGTAAGGACTTTAAAGTAATATTAAACAACTTCCTGAGAAGCTACGACTGCTTTGTATCCGTGGAAGAAACAAACAAATCCATCGGTGCGGCAATAAAAAATATTGAAAGAAACCTTCCGGATATATTGAAAACCACCTTTAATGAAATGACCGAAAAGTTGATTTTAGATGCAAAGTACACAGACCTGAACTTAGGTATATTAAAAAATGAAGTGATTCCGTTTTTAGGAAAGTATATTTCCCGTATGAACGACTTCGGTATATTAAGAGACTATGTGTCTGTGCTGGTTCACAACTTAATAAGATTAGAGTTTTCCTCGAAGGATATCTTTTCTGATGAATTGGAAAATTTGTTTGCTTATCTGAAGTATAATTTTGATATTGATGATAAGCAAATGGATATATTAAAAAAGTCTTTTATTGATACATATGAAACAACATCAAGCGCTAAAAATGATTCCGTAAAAGCATTTTTAACGCTTCTTAAAGATGGAGCCGCAAAGAGCGAAAGCCCCGTAAATAAAAGCTTAATGAAGGAAATGGCCGATTCCATCCTGTTTAGTCATAATGTCAACATTCCGCTCATACATATGTTTTTGCCGTTAAATTACAATGGCATGTTTATGTTTTCGGAAATATGGATAGGCAGGGAGGAGCATAAAAAAGCAAGACCCGGATATGAACAGACATATAAAGTGTTTATAACCTTTGATATTCAAAATTTAGGATATTTCGAAAGTATTTTAAAATTAAGCAAAAACAAGCTGGTATTGGATATTTATGTTCCATGCGGCATTTCCTCGTATACCGAGAAAATTAAAAAAGATTTAGATGCACTTTTGTGTAAAAATGGTATAATAACGGAAGGGGTAAATGTTCGTGAATGTGTTAAAGTCAGACGCTTTAACGAAGTATTTTCAAATTTAGCCGAAAGGAAGAATAGCGTAGATGTCACAATATAAAGACAGAGCAAATACGGCTGTTGCACTTAAATACAGCGCTAATAAAAACAATGCGCCGGTGGTCATTGCTTCCGGCTCCGGTTATATTGCGGACAAGGTTGTTGAAATTGCCGAAGAAAACGGAGTTCCGGTCTATAAGGATGCCTCACTATCATCCATGCTGTCTCAGCTGAATATAGGCAGTGAAGTACCCGAAGAGCTTTTCAGCTCAATTGTTGAGATTTATGTGTATTTTCTTAATTTTAAAATGCCTAAAGACAGTTTGGGAGAATAACATGATTTCAGACAAATTAGTAAAAATATTTGATCTAAATAATAACCTGATCGGAAGGGGATATCTCTTAAATCTAAGCTCGGAAACAATTATGGTTAAAGGAACAAAGCTTCCGGTTCTAAGCTCAGGCACAGAAATAATTATTGAAATATATAATGAATTTTCGGGGATATCCCAATATTTTTGCCATGTGAATATAGCCTCCGTCAACCAGCTTAATGCTCTCGTAGTAAGAAAAAAAATTGATTTTGAAAGACGAAACTTCTTAAAGGTACGCACGGACTTATCCTTTTATGTAGAGAGCATATACAGAAGCGGCGAAAATGTTACAAAAGATTTTTCAAATATGAAAATAAACATTCTCAACTTAAGCATCGGCGGAATGCTGATTTCTTCAAACTACGAGTTATTTGTAAACGATGTGTTATCCTTCGATTTTCACTATGAAAACAGCCCGCTTATATTGTTAAAGGCTATGGTTATAAGAATCGATACAATATATGACAATAATACAAAACAATTATCTATAAGAAATTATGGATGTATATTTGAGCAAATGCCTTCGCTTTATGAAGATATGATCACAAAGTATCTGTACATCAGGCAGTTGCAGCTATTTAAAAATATTGAGGAGTAAGTATGAAAAAAACAATAATTTTTATAATTTTGGCAATTGCGTTAAGCAGTTTAAATGTCTGCTACGGTTCAACAAATAAAAACTTAAAGGGAAAATTCACCGAAAGCGATATTCCCGGTACAAATTTCAAGCAGATTACCTTTACGCCTTATTATAAAAATAATGATGAAGAAGACACATATTATATATATTTGCCCAGCGGATATTTTGTTGAAGGAAGCAGTGCTTCCTATACGGCTGACAAAAATGGCAGCTATCCGTTTACCGTTTATGACGGAAGCTATAAAAAAACCTTTGTTTACAATGTAGACAATATTGAAGAACCTGAAAGCCATGATGATAAAGATGTAATTCATAAGGATATCAAGCTGATGTACGATTATGAAAAGAAACAAGTATTGTTTAAGCTTCAGCTTGATAAGCAAAGAACCGTAACAACTCCTAAGGGTACTGCCGTTTCAAATGAAATCAATTATTATGTGGGAGATATAAAAAACAATGTGCCGTATAATTTGTCAATTGATATTGACGGAGAGCCCTTTCACTATAAAATTGTAAAATCAGGGGAATTTTATCTTTTAGTTTCCGTTTCACCGGTTAATTATGATGACTATAGTACAATCGTGGAGTATTACGGCTATAACTTTACCAATAATGAAATATATACCGTAACGCCGCCAAAAGACATTTACGACGATAACGGAAATTATAAGGTCCTGGTTAAATCCGATAACAATCAGCATATATTTGACATTAATATAGATGACATTGATTTCAGAAGACCTTCTGTTAATTGGGAGCTTAACGATGATACGATTACAATAAAAGCCGAAGATGACTTCGAACTAAGCTACATTATTACATATGACGGGAAATATGTGAATATAAAAGGTAAAAAAGCCGAGTATACGCACCCGGAAGAAATAATATACAACGGCAAATATGTTTTTATAATCGCAGATAAAAAAGGAAACAGAACTGTTGAAACTGTAGAAATAAAAACAAAAAGAAGACTGACCACATCAAAGACCCGCCATGCAATTGAATTGGATGTTCATGACTATAAATACACCGATGAGTTATTCGAAGATAAAGGTCTTAAATATAAGGAATCTGATGAGGTTAAATTATTTGAAAATATTCTTCCCGCATATATGAACGGTAAAAGCCCGGAAGAATTCAGCCCGGATTCCTCCGTTACAAGGGCGGAAATGGTTACAATATTCTGCAGGCTGAACAATTTGCCCTATGACAGCAGCGCTTATTTAAAAACTAAATTTACGGATATAAATGACCATTGGGCGAGAGATTATATATCAATGGGAAGCAGCAAAAAATATGTTTCCGGCTATAAGGATAAAACCTTTAAGCCCGACAATCCTGTCACACGAGCCGAATTTTGCCAAATGCTTACCAAAATAAGCTCTTATAAATCTTTGCTGAATGCTATTCCCGCATCTACAAACAAGAATTATGTTGATTTGCACAACCATTGGGCTGAAAAAGAAATAATTAAAATTTCAAGCAGGAATTTGGTTCTAAGCAGCACCGATTATTTTTATCCCGATGAACCAATAACAAGAAGTGAGGTTGTGTATGCAATAAATACCCTTTACGGATTTAGTCCTACTTATTCGGAATTGGCACATATGAATTCTTTATATAATAAATACTATAGCTTTCAAGATATAGACAATCATAAGCATTATGCCGATATAAT
>ENA-UOOE01001042-UOOE01001042.1-fermentation-metagenome-genome-assembly--contig:-NODE-1042-length-24545-cov-31.008575_pt1 | contig 24545 bp, 24 predicted proteins | sample MGYA00245776_ERZ724021 | MGnify/ENA primary metagenome ERZ724021 (study PRJEB28704, sample SAMN03018321) | fermentation metagenome | biome: anthropogenic terrestrial biome; feature: soil... | reverse complement strand
TTTAAAATAAATGGGGCCCTGTCCCGAAACTGAAGTTTCGGCACAGCCCCTTTTTGCCGTGGAGATGTTTTTTGTTCACCCAATATACACAAAACTAATATAGAATATTTTACAGGTCTACTTGCAAAGGGGATAACCCATGACTAGGATACTGATTGCCGATGATGAAGACCGCATGCGCAGATTGCTGTGCGATTTTTTGAACCGGGAGGGATTTCAAACCCTGGAAGCGCGAAACGGCAAAGAAGCCTTAAACGTATTTTACCAGGAGAAAGACCTGGATTTAATTATTCTGGATGTTATGATGCCTGAATATGACGGCTGGGCAGTTTGCCGTGAAATCAGAAAGGAATCCAGGGTTCCGCTCATCATGCTGACGGCGCGGGGTGAGGAATCCGACGAGTTGTTCGGCTTTGAACTGGGAGCTGATGAATACATAAGCAAACCCTTCAGCCTCCAGGTATTAATGGCCCGGATACAGGCTTTGCTGCGAAGATCCGGCAACGGCTTCAGAAAGGCCCTTGTATTCGATGGCATGGAAATAGATGAAAGCGCTCATTGTGTTACGGTCGAAGGCAACCGTCTCGACCTGACTCCCAAGGAGTATGAATTATTGGCCTACCTGGCCCAGAATGAGGGGATGGCGCTCAGCCGGGATCAAATACTCAATGCGGTCTGGGATTTTAATTACTATGGAGATATACGCACGGTAGACACTCATATTAAAAAGCTCCGCTTAAAACTGGGATCCAAGGGTGATTTTATCCAAACCGTGCGGGGAATCGGCTATAGGTTCGAGGGACTCAGATGAGAAAGTCTATACGTCTTAAGCTATTTATATCCATCACCGGTGTTATTATCTTTTTTGTTCTTCTTTCCGCCCTTTTGAACACTAAATACCTGGATGAATATTACACCTCGCAGAAAACCAGATTTCTGACAAATACCGCCCGGGAAATAGACGACATATACGACGGCGCCCCGGAAGACGTTTATCTCCAGCTGGAGAATCTGGAGCGCAATGCCGGGGTAAATATCTTAATAATTGATAATTCTTATAATTTAAAGTACTCTTCTTTTCCGCGATTTGAGCGTTTCGGCCCTAGAAACGCCGGCCCCCATCAAATTATGATCCTGGATAGAGCCGCGGAACTGTCATATAACGAGAGCGTAGTAGAGATCACCGGCGATCCCCGTTTGGGCAGCAGTTTTCTAAATTTGCTCTTCCTGCTTAATAATAATGATTATCTCTTACTGAGCACCCCTATAGCAGCCATTGAGGAAAACGCGTCGGTGGCCAACACTTTTTTTCTCTACACCGGGCTGTTGACCGTAGTTATAGGCAGCATTCTGGCATTTCTGCTGTCCCGGCAATTTACCGGACCGATTCTTAAGCTCAATGATATCGCCCAGCGCATGGCTAAACTTGATTTCACCCAGAGATATGACGGCAAAAGTACGGATGAAATCGGTGAACTTGGCAACAGCATCAACATACTGTCCCAGGAGCTGTATAAATCCATCAGCGACCTGCAGGAGGTAAACGCCAAGCTTAAGCAGGATATTGAGCGGGAACGTAAAATTGATGAGATGCGCAAAGAATTTATATCCAGTGTTTCCCACGAGCTTAAGACCCCGATTGCGCTTATTCAGGGTTATTCCGAGGGTTTAAAGGTCGGTGTGGTTAAGAATCAGGAAGACAAAGAATTCTACTGTGATGTTATTATTGACGAAACCTCCAAGATGAATAAACTGGTTAAAGATTTGCTTGATTTATCCCAGATAGAGTCCGGTTACTTCAAAATGGAAAAATCGGTCTTCGTTTTGTCCGAACTGATCAGGCAAGTAATCGCCAAGTTTGAACCTATCCTCGCCAGCCGGGAGGCTAAAATCCAATTTGACGAAAACTGCGGCGACATCAAAGTAAACGCTGATATTATCCGCAGCGAACAAGTATTGGTGAATTACCTGAACAATGCCATAAATCACCTGGATGAACGCCGCATTTTGAAAATCGGCCTGGCCCTCATGGATAAAAAGGTTGCCATATCAGTGTTTAATTCCGGTCACAAAATACCGGAAGAGTCCCTGGATAAGATATTCACCAGCTTTTACAAGGTCGACAAGGCCCGCACCAGAGCTTATGGGGGCACCGGTCTGGGACTATCCGTGGTCCGGGCCATTCAGGAATTGGATAATAACGCTTTCGGGGTCAGGAATCGGGAGGACGGGGTTGAGTTCTGGTTTGAATTGGATCTGGCCTGAATAAAGGAAATTCAGTCCATTACGCCCTGTTTTTCATTGTTTTTTCATGATTTGTTCACATCCCTATCACCTTCTTGCGATAAGTTGGTTAAGGAAAATTTAGTAAAGCAGGTGAGATAATGAAGCAACCCCATACCAGACTCCTTATTCTATTGGGCCTGGTCCTTACCCTGGCCGGGTGCGGCTCTAGCACTGACGATTCCGGGCAAGCGACGCCCGCCAAGGAGACTATCTCCATTCCCCAGGAAGAACCGGCTATTACCGGAATGGTCAAAGCCATTGTGGGCAATGAAGTGACCATTTACAAAATGGCGGCTCCTCAGGGGCGGCCGGAAACTCCCGCATCCGATCAGCAAACATCGGCGACCGCATCTACCCAGGATAAAGCCAAGACCGGCTCCAAAACTGAAGATGCAGGCCGGCAAACAGCCAATACCAATTCTCCCCCCGCTGCCAACGGTGCGGAAGATACCGACTCATCCCCAGCGGACGGAACCAAAACGCCGCCTTCTGGAGAAACCGAGACTTTTATCATTCCGGCCGGCGCCAAGATTGTTGCCATGAATGGCGGAGAAAATACTACTGCAGCGCTAACTGACATTAAGGAAAATCAAATGATCCGGGTTTGGAAAACCAATGAAACCATCTCTCTGGTTCAGGTTATGGGAGGTCAATCCGAAAGAAAGAACACCAACGAACAGAACAACAGTACCATGCAAGGCCCCCCCGGCGGTATGCCAATGGGAGGACCCGGCGGCTCAAGCGGCTCCGGTATTACCCGCGGCCTGAACGGGAGTCGATGATCATGACCAATACCACTAAATGTACTATTGAAACCCGCAACATAGATAAGATCTACCAGAACGGAGGAGAAGACCTGAAGGTACTGGACAATATCAACCTCAAGGTCTATGAGGGTAGCTTCATCGCTATCCTCGGTCCCTCGGGTTCAGGAAAGTCAACTTTGATGAATATACTGGGATGTCTGGATGTACCGAGCCGCGGTGAGTACTATCTGGATGGAATAAATGTACTTGATGCCAATGATAACGAGCTGGCCCAGATACGCAACCAGAATATCGGCTTTGTTTTCCAGCAATTTAATCTACTCCCCAAGATGAACGCCATACAGAATGTAATGCTGCCCCTCCTGTACCGGGGAATAAGTGAAGCAGAATGCAGCCAAAAAGCAGTGGACGCTCTTAACCGTCTCGGACTGGGGGATCGCCTCAGACATCGGCCCCAGCAGTTATCAGGCGGTCAGCAGCAACGAGTTGCCATTGCCCGGGCTATTATAACCAATCCTAACCTGGTATTGGCCGATGAGCCCACGGGTAATCTGGACAGTAAATCCAGCCAGGAGGTTATGAAAATATTCCATGAACTGAACAGGAAGGGACACACTATTGTTGTCATTACCCATGATCAGGAAGTAGCGGAAGAGATCGGGGAAATTATATATATACGGGATGGGAAGTTGTATGAAAATTAATTCTATATGGTCTTACATAACCAAGAAAAAATTTTTATTCTCTGCATTATTGGTATTAGTTATTATCGGAGGAAGCCTTACCTATTGGTATACCCGCCATAAAACCGCATCGGATGATGAAGTTCCATTTCAGTCGGCCCGGGTGAGCCAGGGTAATATCACCGTTGGGTTTGAATCCGACGGCAATATAAGTTACTCCAAAGTCAACCTGGGGTTCGGAGTGGACGGGGCTATTGCCGAAGTTCTGGTTGCAACCGGCGATTCCGTTAAAAAAGGCGCTATCATAGCCAAATTGGAAAGCAGCGATTATCAGGATAAATACCAGCTGGCCATGGCCAATCTCACCAATGCCCAGGAGCAGAAACTCACTGATTTGCAGGATTTAGAACTGAAGCTGAAAAACGGTGAACTGGAACTGGAAAAACTGCGTGATTCTTATCAGGAAATGGAAGCCCTGCCTGATGCCTATTCTGCCAATGAAGTCAAACTTCTGAAATTGGAATTGGACGCTAAAGAAACAGAATACCAGAATCTTAAACAAAAGTATGAATCCGAATCCAACAAAGCGCTTACCCAGGAAGAATTAACCGCTAAAATGGCCTGGCAGGATCTGGAGGATACCATTCTTTACGCTCCGGTTTCGGGAGTAATCCTGAGCCTGTCCAAGAAGGTGGGCGAGCGGGTATCCGAAGACGAAGATTTTGCCGTTATCCATGATAATAATACAGTTAAGGCTAAAACCAGTGTAATTGAATATGACATAGGGCAAATCACATTGGGTCAAAAGGTTTATGTCACCGCCGAAGCTTTGCCTGATAATCAATTTACCGGCCATGTCACCCATATTGAAACATTGCCCGCCGAAGATTCTTCCGGGTTGGTCAACTATGAGGTGGAAATTGAAATTGCCGACCCGGTTTCGGAATTAAAAGACGGAATGACGGCCACAATTACATTTCTCCAGAAAGAAGTCAGCCGTTGCTTAATAATACCTTACCAGGCCGTATCAATGGTGGATGGTCAACAAATTGTAACCGTTAAAGACCAGGAAGGCAACCTGACGACCAAAAATATACAGGCCGGGTTCAGTGACGGCAGCAGTGTTGAAGTAATTGAAGGACTCAGCCCCGGTGAGACCGTCGTGTATCGTAAAAGTAGGTGATTATTTGCAGTTTAAGCAATTAATAAAACTCATTCTGAATAATATATTTCAAAACAAGGGACGTACCTTTCTGACTACTCTGGGGGTCATCGTAGGAACCGCCACCATTTTTCTGGTAGTGGCTATCGGTAAGGGCGCAGAATCGCAGGTAAATGAACAATATGCCCAGCTTAATGTGGGTACCATCATAGTTTCTGCCGCTCAAAGAGGTCCGGCGGCCGACCCCCTGACCGAGGAAGACGCCACCCGTTTTCTGGAGAGCAGTAATATTGATTATGCTTTTCCCATGCTGCGGGGAGGAGGAGACATCAACTATGAAAACTTCTCCTACCAGGGAAGTTATTCCGCTATCTATCCCGAGTTTCAGACCGTCAATCATTTGACCGTATATGAAGGCCGGGAACTGGTAGAAGAAGATGAAACCGAGCACAACCGCTATGCAGTACTGGGCTATGAACTGGCTAACACCCTTACTGACGGCAATCCGGCTGAAATTGTGGGTAAAAATGTTACTATCAGTCGTCGTAAATTCGAAGTAATCGGAGTTTATGAACGCATAGGCGATTCCAGTTCACCCATGGGCTATGACGATGCGGCCTTAATACCCTATTCGGCGGCCCAGCGTTATTTGATGGGAACCAGAACCAACCCGACTATTCTGGCCCAGGCCAAAGATATTGACAGTGTCCAGTCAGCCATCCAGGATATTCAATATATATTGGACGAAACCCATCGTGCCGGAGGATCCGACCAGTTTCGCATCATGGACGCCGGCAGCAGCCTGGCGGCCGCCCAGGAATCGGCCCGCACCCTTTCCCTCCTGCTGCTTTCGGTAGCCGTCGTAGTCCTGATCGTTAGCGGAATAGGGATAATGAACGTTATGTTTGTAACCGTCAAGGAACGCACTAAAGAGATAGGACTCCTGCGGGCTATCGGGGCGAAAAAAAATGAGGTTTTAAGCCAGTTCCTTATTGAAGCGGTGTTGATCAGTTTAATGGGGGGAATTGTTGGAGTAATTATGGGTTTTTGCGCCATGCCTTTATTGGATTATTTCGACTTGCCCTATAAGGCTTCCGTCAATGGCGTACTGTTAGGGGTTACCTTTTCCACTGTTACCGGCGTTTTTTTTGGGTTCTATCCCGCCTGGAAAGCTTCCGGGCTGGATCCTATAGAAGCCTTGCGACATGAATAAGAGGTGAAAAATATGCTGAGAAAAAGTGTGGCCGTAATACTGATGGTTGTTCTCTTTACCGGGTTCGTCGCCAGCGGGTATGCCCAGGCGGCAGCCATAAGCCTAGAACAAGCCAAATCCTTCGCCCGCATCAATAGCCGTAAATTAAGCCAGTTAAAACTTAATATTGATAAGGCCCAGTACCAGCTGGATCAGGCAGAAAGCAACCAAACCAATGAATGGATTGAGCTGGACCAGCTTGACGCCGAGTACAGCAGCCTGGAAACCCAGCTTTCCAGCCTGGATCCCAGTGATCCCAGTAATACCGATAAGATAACCGAGGTCAACAATCAGATGGCCAGCCTGCGCAGCAAAATCAGTGACCAGGTGAAAGCTGTCGCTGCATCCGTCACCATCCGGGAAGCCGAAGACGCTTATGACGACAGCGTAGCCGAGCAGGACATATATAAAGAAAAACTGGATTACGAGGTAGAGAATTTATATACCTCTATATTGACCCAGCAGGATACTCTTAAGGCTTTGCAGGAAGAGGCGTCGCTCAAAGAAAAGCTGCAGGCCCTGGAAGAACAGCGATGCGCCATGGGCGCCAGCAGTCAGTATAAGGTTGACCAATTGGCAGCCGAGCTGGAAGCGTTGAAGCAAAAGGCGGCGGAAGCCCATACCAGCGTAATGCAGAGCAAAGGCAGTCTGAATGATTATATGGGCCGGGAATATGACCAGGATGTGGAGCTGGAAGGGTTTACTCCGCCGGAACCAAGTGAAATCCCGGATTACGAGACTTTGCTGTCCAAGGCATCCGGCAATTATCTTACCGTATCACAATTGGAGCGGGATATTGAGCAGGGCGAAAATAATAGCTACTCTGACTACTATGAGGAACGAATTCAGAACCTGGAGTTAAAAAACAAGGAGATACAGCTTGAGGACGAAGAGGCGCAGCTGAAGCAGACGATTTCCAATCTGCTCAGTGATTACAACACCAGGCAGGAGTCTCTGCGCATCGCCAATATTAATTATGATAATGCTCTAAAGGCCTACAATTGGGACAAAAAACGATTTGGGCTGGGCCAGATTGCCAAAACAACTTTATTGCAAACCGAATTGAGTTATATTCAGGCCCAAAACCAAAAATGTTCAGCCGCCTATGCTCTTTATCTGGCTGAACGCAGTCTCAAGCTGGCAGAGAAGGGGATCTTATAACCCAATAGCAGCTACTCCCAGGACAATTAACAACTGAGCGGTTAAATAACTGGCCATCACCCAGGGCTGATAGATTGTAGTGTTGATTTTATATCCCAGGACGAGCAGATAATCGGATAATATAAAAAGCCATGAGCCGATAAAAGGAAGCAGGGTATGCCAATCTCCGGCATCAATCAGCCCTATGCTGCTGAGACTCATTAACAGGATTATAGAGGCATAGAGCACGATCCCCCATTTCATATATAGATTTAAATGGGGAAAATCGCGGATCAAGCCCGTATATAATACCGTACCGATAACCAAGTAGACGAGGGCAAGAATCCCCGGTAAATAATGCTTAAAATCAAGTGCCCCCAACTGGTAAAAAGATATGATATACAGCAGATGGCACAAGATAAAGGCGACGCCGGCTCCGGCAATGATAATCCCGGTTTCATTTATCTTATCGCCTGGTTTGCTGCTGCTACGGCCCAGCAATAATACATCTCCTGACCAGGCACAGAGGAGCGCAAGTATTATAAAGAGCAGTATCGACTCGCTATTGGTTATATAGACCCCTATAAGCATAAGCATCAGCAATGGTTTGGTAGCCCGGAATAATATCATCGCCCCCTTAAAGGCGGACCCAACATTTATTATCGCCAATAATACATAAATGGCTGTCGTAAATTGACCGGATTTCATAATAACCCCTCCATGGCCCACAGGGCCGCACCCAAGTATGAAAATACTTTGATTAGCTATAGCGTGGAGTTTGGATGCATAAATATTCCGTCGCCAAGACTCCTGCATATTCATGCATCCAAACAGTTATACTTTATAATCTGCGTCTATTTTCGTATCACCCCCCATCCGGATACAAGTATTTTCTTGCCTTGGCTCAACTGGTCTATTATGATGGAATCAGTCTTTAATTAAGGATATGAAGTGGCGGTATTAAAAGATGCCGGTAATCGATAATCAATTTCTAGGGTTCCTGGGTATATATAATGCTTTTAAACGGTGCTGCCGATGAACATCGAAGCCAAATCCCAAGCCATGAAGTCCAATCTGGGAGTTATATACCTGGCATTTAAACATCATCGTACGCCCTGGTATACAAAAGTCCTGATTGTTCTCGTGGTTTCATATGCTTTAAGTCCGGTTGATCTGATACCTGATTTTATTCCTGTTCTGGGCTATCTTGATGATTTAATCCTGATTCCGGCGGGTATCGCTCTGGCTGTAAAACTTATACCTGAGGATATAATTGCGGAATGCAGGAATAATAGTGGGGACTTATCCAGTATAAAAATAAGGGGAATATATGCCGGCATCATCATTATTGCCTTGTGGCTGCTGGTTTTAATTTTGGTGATGAAATTGTGCCGGATGAAAATTTTCTGGCTGTGATCCTGGATGTCCTTGGATTGCAATGAAATTAATCCCGGAATTACTTTTTTGATTCCGGGATTTTTCTATTTCTGGGCCTGTAACGGATCTTCCCTCTTTCATTAGTTAATTGTAAATAGTTAGGAAAAATTTCTCAAAAAATTTATCAAATTGAGCAGGATTTTGTCATATTAAAAAGAATTCTATTATAAAAAGATTGGCTGACCATGTAATAAATGGTCAAAATAACATGGGGGGAGACGAAACATGAAGAGTATCAGTACTCGCCTAATTATTTTTATAAGCCTGCTGCTGCTGGTATTGGCGGGAGGTTTAAGCCTTGTATCCTATAATACCGCCCGCGATGCCCTGACGGCTTCTATCGAACAAAACCTGTCCAACAGCGCTAAGGATTCCGCCCAGCTTACCGCTCAAGGATTAAAAGCGCGCCTGCAAACTCTGGAAACCTTGGCCCAAAATGATGTTATAAAAGGTACGGACTGGGACAGCCAGCTTCCGCTCCTCAAAGCCGAAGCGGAGCGTCTGGGATATACCAAGCTGGGTATCGCTGTTGACGGCGAATTGACTTCCTCCGACTACACCAGCGCCGATATCAGTGATCGTGATTATTACCAGCAGGCTATGTACGGTAATGCCAATATCTCCCAGCCTTTATTCAGCAAAGTCAGCAGCACCCTGGTGGTCATGATAGCCGTTCCCATCAAGAACGGTCACCAGGTTACCGCTGCCCTGGTGGGGGTTCTTGACGGCAATGTGCTGAGCAGCATTACCGATGATCTTAAATTAGGCAAGACCGGCTATGCCTTTATGTTGGACGACACCGGCACAACCATTGCCCATCCTAACCAAGAAGAGGTTCTGAACCGGGCAAACGCTATTGTCGATTTGAAGGATGATCCTAACTCGAAGGAGCTAGTAGCCCTGGAAAAGAAAATGATAGCCGGCGTACCCGGTCACGGGAGCTACAAATATAAGGGCCAACAGAGAGAAATGGCATTCGCCCCGATAGAAGGAACCGGCTGGTCCCTGGCGGTTACTGCGGAAATTGATGAGTTGCAGGCCGGTCTGAAATCCATGCAAACCAGGATATTGATAACTACTCTGATTTTCCTGATCATCGGAGTTCTGATGGCCATAGTTTTAGGCCGTTCTATCGGTAAGCCCATCTCCCAGGCGGTTAAACATTTGCAGCAGATGGCTGACGGGGATTTTACAACCGCCATTGCCGAAAGGCATTTAAAACGCCAGGATGAAATCGGACAACTGGGCCGAGGATTTAAAGAAATGTCCGGCAAGTTGAGCGCCACGATCCGTCAGGTCGCGGAAAGTTCTCAGGATGTCGCCGCTTCCAGTGAACAATTAGCCGCTTCGGGAGAAAATATCGCTTCCACCATGCAGGGAGTTTCATCCTCAGTGGAGGAGATTGCAGCCGGCATGCAGGAAGTTTCAGCCGCTACGGAAGAAATCCTGGCCTCCGACCAGCACATGGCTGATCTTATGCATCAATCCCATGACGAAGCCGAAAAAAATAAGCAAAAGGCTTCGGAAATTGAAGATCAGGCTCATAAAGTGGAAGAACAAGCCCGTACAAATCAAAAAAATACCACGGCCATGTATGGCGATATTCAACACAAGGTCACCCAGGCTATGGAGGATGCCAAAGTCGTCAATGAGATTTCGCAATTGGCGCAGAATATAGCTGCCATTGCCGATCAAACCAACCTTCTGGCTCTTAACGCGGCTATTGAAGCCGCCCGCGCCGGTGAACACGGCAGAGGATTTGCGGTAGTAGCTGAAGAAGTGCGCAAACTGGCGGAAGATTCTGCTTCCACGGTAAGCGATATCCAGAATCTCACCCATCAGGTGGATACGGCTATAGGCAATCTGGTCGGACATTCCAATGAGCTGTTAGGCTTTATCAATGAGACCGTTTTGGAGGATTACCGCCAGTTGGTCGAGGTCGCTTCCGAATATAAATCGGCGGCCAATCTTATCGTATCTATTTCCGAGAGCACTCAGTCCAATTCCCAGCAGTTGCTTGACTCGCTATTGGAAGTCAATAAAGCCATGGAAACAACTGCGGCTACCATTGAAGAAACTACCGCCGGTTCTCAGGAAATAGCCAAAGGCAGCGAAAATGCAGCCGCCGTCGCTAATGAAATCAATCAAGCTTCCGCTAAAATGGCCCGGAATGCTGAACAATTAAATAATTTAATCCGTCAGTTTAAAATTTAACTGGTTGACGCATGACCCGCCCCTATTCCCGGGGCGGGATTTCATTTTGACCTGATAATCGCACTTACCCGCGGCGTTTCCAACAGCCCTTTTTCCCAGGCGATGCCGGTAATCAGGTCGGGTGCAACCAGATCAAACCCTTCTTCAATGGAGTCAAGCCGGCGGCTGCGGGAAAATTTGCTGCTCTCGCAAATTGAGTAGAGGGGGATATTCTCCTTTTGGGCGGCTAAGGCCAATCGGCCGGTGGGACAGCCATTAAGGAGCGAACCATCAGGCAGGATGCAGTCCGCTCCGATTATTGCTTTGTCGGCTTGCCCCGTCCGGGCCTCAATATGCTCATCATCAAAAAGCAGGCATTCTACCCCATGCCCGGCCAGAGCCGCCGCCATCCGCTCCCCGTAAGCGACGGCCCCGGGACGGGCTTGGGAACGGGCGGCCATAACTTTAAAACATTGACCTGCTTTACGGGCTTGAGCCATGGCCTCTGCCACGGTTGAACTGTAACTGACGGTGATTATGGTGTCCGCCGCGGCGATCAATCCGGCTCCGATTGCAATAGCCTTGACCCGCGCCTGTTGAAACTCAGCTTTCATTTTGTCGACGGCCGCCAGCAAAAAACTGCGCAGCGAGTCCAAGTCGGCACTGCCTCCGTCATATTCCTGTACCTGGTCCAGGAAACGAAAGGCCAGGTTTCCGATGGGAACCATGGCCGGGCGGCATTTTATCAACTTTCCGGCCAACCGGGCCATCTCCTCCAGAAATTCTTCAGGACTGCCGGCTTGGCTGAACCGCGCCGCATCTTTCAAAATGTCCAGCGCTTTGCCGGCCAGGTAGCTGGCCCCATGGATCTTGTCTTTTCTGATTTCCTCAACCGCCGATGCAAGCCAGATCATTCCACTCTCAACCAGGCTGCAAAAAGTCCGGGAACACAATCATGATCTTTTATCGCCAGGGGGTCGACCCATTTGCATTCGCTGTGCTCCCAATCAATTTTCACCTTATCGGGATCGGCCAGAGCAAACCGGAAAGGATGAACCACCCAGGTGCGGTCCAGCTTTTCATCGACCACCGGCAGCGGTTCTCCTTCTTGCAAGAGGACCAGATCGCTTGGGGCCAAAGCCGCTTCTTCTCCGATCTCCTGCCAGGCCTGTTCGGTCGGGGTCTGTCCCTCTTCAATATAGCCGCTGATTCCGGCCCATTTTTGTTCATAGGATCCCACCTGCCGGCTGCGGCGCAGCAGCAGTATCTTATGCCCGTTTTCCAGAAAACAGGTCACCACATGAGTTTCTTGCATGTCATCGCCTCCGGGTTGATAATTACTTTCATTGATTATCAATGGTATTTTTTTCAGTATACTCCGCCGCAACTTATAAATAAAGGGAACAAACCTGCCCCGGATCACTCCGTTTTCATGGATAAAGCTACTTTGCCCCTCTCCCGGTCGACGGAGAGAACCTGTACGGCTACCACATCCCCTACTGCTACTACTTCCATAGGATGGCGGATATAGCGATCTGCCATCTGGGATATATGCACCAGGCCGTCGTTCTTTATTCCTATATCAACGAAAGCGCCAAAATCCACTACGTTTCTAACCGTTCCGGTCAGGGCCATGCCCGGGGTTATATCTTCAATACTCAGCACATCGGTGCGAAATACTACCGGAGGCAGGTCTTCGCGCGGGTCACGGTGAGGCTTTAAGAGACATTCGATCACGTCCTTTACCGTCGGTTCCCCCGCCCCCAGACTTGAGGCCAGAACGGCGGGTTTCAAGGCGCCAAGTTTTGCCGCCAGGGCCGGCGCTCCGATTTCCTCCAGGCTGGCCCCGGTTATTTCCAGGATACTCAAGGCCAGCTGGTAAGATTCCGGATGAATGGCCGTACTGTCCAGAGGATTTTCCTCTTTATATATGCGCAAGAATCCGGCTGCTTGCTGAAAGGCCTTAGGGCCCAGCTTGGAGACCTGGAGCAGTTCCTTACGGTTTTTGAACTTGCCGTTCTGGTCGCGGTACTCCACTATTTTATTGGCCACCGTGGAAGAAAGGCCGGAAACATAGGTCAGCAGGGGGGCAGAAGCAGTATTAAGCTCCACCCCTACCTGATTAACGGCAGACTCGACTACACTGGTCAGGTTTTGATCAAGCTCTTTCTGCGGCAGGTCATGCTGGTATTGCCCCACCCCAATGGCCCGGGGTTCAATCTTGACCAGTTCCGCCAATGGGTCCTGCAAACGCCGGGCAATGGAGACGGCACTGCGCTGGGCTACGTCCAACTGCGGAAATTCCCGGGCTGCCAGCGGAGAAGCCGAGTAGACGCTGGCTCCCGCTTCGCTGACTATGGTATAAGGAATCTGCAACTGCCTGTTCTTAATCATCGTGGCCGCGAACTGCTCAGTTTCCCGTGAGGCGGTGCCATTACCGATAGCGATGGCGGTCACGCCATATTTTTTAATCTGCCGGGTCAGAATCTCCTCCGCCTCGGCCGCCTTTTTCTGGGGCGGTGTGGGGTACACTACTCCCACCTCCAGCATCTTTCCGGTATCATCGACTATGGTCCATTTGCAGCCGGTACGGTAAGCCGGGTCCAGCCCCAGAATGATCTGCCCTTTGACCGGCGGTTGCAGCAAAAGGCTGCGCAGGTTTTTGGCAAACACGTTTATGGCTTGTTCTTCAGCTTTTTCACTCAATTCATGCCGCAAATCCCTTTCAATAGAGGGCTTGATCAGTCGGCTATAGCTGTCCTGGATCGCCTGAACCAGGTATTCTGCCGTGACTCCCGGCTTCACGTAACGTCGGTTCAGGTAATCCAATATTTTATCATTCTCCAGAAAAATTGCTACCTTCAGAACCTCTTCCCGTTCACCGCGGTTTATGGCCAGTATGCGGTGAGGAGGTATCTTGCTCACCGGCTCCTGATATTCATAATACATGCGATACGGTGATTCCACATTCTTGTCTTTGGCCACCACTACCAGCATTCCATGTCTGCGGCTGTACTCCCGGATCCAACCCCGGGCCGGCGCGTCTTCGGAGACCTGTTCGGCTACGATATCCATGGCCCCCTGCAGTGCAGCTTCGGGGCTGTCTACCTCCTCCGACAGGTAACGGTCGGCTTCTTCCTGCGGTATCCCCTGGGCGGGGCAAGCAAGCAAAAAATCGGCCAGAGGCTGCAGTCCCCGGGCACGAGCGGTAGAAGCCCGGGTTTTGCGTTTGGGGCGAAAGGACAGGTAAATATCTTCGATTTCCACCAGCTTGCCGGCCTGCCGTATCCGGGTCTCCAAATCCGCAGTGAGTTTACCCTGTCCCTCAATCAAACGGATTACTTCTTCTTTTCTTTGTTCCAGGCTGCGGTGAAAGTTAAGCCTTTCTTCAATTAAACGGATTTCGTTTTCATCCAGGCCTCCGGTCGCCTCTTTGCGGTAACGGGCAATGAACGGCACTGTGTTCTTGTCATCCAGCAGCTGGACTGTCGCATTGACTTGCCTGAGCGCTATATGGGTTTCTTCCGCTATGAGATTAAATATCTGTTCCATAAAATATTTGCTCCTTTTAAACTCCTCATCGTCAAGTTTATTTGTAAAATGTTTCTAACTGCTTTGGGTTATACTTTTTTATTATATAATATCTAAATAAGGGAACCCACTTAATAAGAGTCGGATTAAGTACACAAGTAAGCCGTATTGGTGTTAAAATATTTATTAATGCCGTCAATATCGGCCAACAGATTGATGCGAACAGTAACCAAAGGATGCGGTAGATTATTATGCGAGACAATCCGGAACAACGTATTGATGCCAAAGCGGTGCCATACTGGCGCTGGTCTGCAGCTATTGAATCGGCTTTTTTACTGCTCATTCCAACCGGCTACCATTGGGCGCAGCAACACTGGCATTGGCCCGCCTGGATTACCTTCGTCCTGCTGGGGGCGATCCTTACCTATGCTGTCTATGCCATCGTCTTTAAGCCTATAATTACCTGGCGGACCTGGCGTTATCAGGTTTCCGAACAAGAGATCGACCTGTTGCAGGGAGTTTTCGTTAAAACTCGAACCCTTATCCCCATGGTGCGAGTCCAGCATGTTGATACCGAACAAGGGCCGCTGCTCCGCCGTTTCGGGCTTTCGTCCGTGACCATCTCCACTGCTGCCGGAAGCCATCAGATACCGGCACTGGCAGATGAGGCAGCCGCTTTACTAAGAGATCAGATTTCAGTATTGGCGCGGGTGGTAGATGAAGATGTATAAACCGCAGCGGCTTCATCCTTTGGCCATACTCGAATTTATTATGCGTAAAGGTTATTCACTGGTACAGGCCCTTCTCCCCCTGTTTATTATTGCCATCGCCCAGGAGCAATTCCGGCAATGGTTATTATTGGCCCTCCCCCTTTTGCTTCTCCTTTTCCTCACCTATACTATTTTATACTGGCTGCGTTATGTATTCTATATCAGCGGGCAAGAATTGCGCGTGGAATATGGCGTACTGGTTCGAAAAAAAAGATATATTCCTTTCGAACGGATTCAAACTGTACAGGTGTCCGCCGGTGTTCTGCAGCGTTTGTTGGGTTTGGTCAAAGTTCAGGTAGAAACAGCAGGCACAGGCAATAAAGCGGAATTTGTCCTGGATGCCCTGACGCGGGCCAAAGCCGAGGAGCTGCAGCAGATTCTGCAGTCGGGGGTAAAACCAGTTGCGGAAACTGGGGGTGAAACAGCATATAGCGAACACCAATTACCGACCCGTTCTTTACTGTTATTGGCGACTACTTCCAATAGCATCGGGGTAGTAATCAGCGGCATGCTGGTGCTCATTTCCCAGCTTGACGATTTCTTTGGCCAACTGGATGTCTGGGGTAAAGTCGGAGCCTATGCCCAGCATCTGGCCGCCGGGAGAATGAGCTCAATTATTTTAGCCGTTTTGCTCCTGCTTCTGCTGGCCTGGCTCCTGTCTCTTGGGGGAACCATCATCCAATTCGGCGGTTTTAAACTGCGGCGGGAGACAAGCCATATCAATATCAGTCGGGGAGTATTTCAAAAGCAGCAGATAAGCATCCCACTCAGCCGCATTCAGGCCGTCAAAGTGGTGGAAAGCCTGCTGCGGCAGCCCTTGGGCATGGTCAGTATACAGGTCGTGAGCATCAGCAACACCGGTACCCAAAGCGAGGGCAATGTGCTTTTCCCCTTATTGCCAAAATCAGAGCTGGCGGGCTTTCTTGAAAAAGTCGCGCCTGAGTTCAATATGTCGGGAGAAGTGCAAAGATTACCGGCCAGATCAAGACGGCGCTATCTGCTGATCAATATCATCCCCACCCTGATCATCGCCTTATTATGCACCATCTATCTGCCCTGGGGGTTCAGCGGTTTTATCCTGCCTTTACTGGGAGCCGTGCTGGGCGCAAGGCAGTACGCGGATGCAGGCTATCAGGTGACGGAGGATAAAATATTACTGCGGTCACGCTGTCTGGGCAGGGTAACCATGATCATTCCCCGACGCCGGATTCAGTCTCTGCATGTATCGCAAAACCCTTTCCAGGTGCGCAGCCATTTAAGCAACCTGGGGGTTGCGGTGGCATCATGCAACACTGCCTCCACCTTTAAATTAAAAGGGATGGATAAGCAAAAATGCAGTGATATTATGAATTTTCTTAGCGGGAAACGTGGACCGTGGACAGCCCCTCACTCCCGCTAAACCGGATAATATGATCCAATCCACCATTCATCAGGTTTGAAGGAGGATACAATGCTGAAAGAATTAAGCCGTTCACTGGCAAGTTTGTCCGTCTACCGCAATATTTTGCATGATCCCCTGGTCGGCGCTCTGCGCGATTGTCTTTCTGCTGCGGGCAGAGGCTATGAGGAACTGGAGCTAACCGACTCCTTCCATAAGTTTATGTTTACTTATTTCAGAACCGCTCAAACTCTCCCCGCCCATTTAGTCAATCTGATACGGCATGACGATAATCCGTTCAGCCGGGCAGCAGAAACTATGGCCTTTCATAAAATAGACCCCCGCTTAGTTCAGGCGGCGAACCGGGATCTGCAAATGCTTAAAACCGTAAAGGATCTTGATATGACGGTCCTGGCGACAGAGCTGGGGCTGGAACCGTTATGGGGGGGAAATGATCCTGGGGATAAATCCGCCGGGGACGAATCATGCTGGCCCCAATCGGCCGAAGAACTGGCCGGCTATTATGCCTCTAATTCCCGGGGAATAGTTTCTTCTTACCGGGCTTTAAGATGGAATGGTCAACAGGGGTTATCGGGGGTCGAGCACCCGGATGCGGTAAGGTTGGAAGACTTGATCGGCTGTGGCCGGCAAAAAGAGCTTTTATGCCTTAACACCGAGAACTTTCTTACTACCGGCAGGGCCAACAACGTTCTGCTCTACGGCAGCCGGGGCACGGGCAAATCAAGCATGGTCAAGGCCCTGTTGAACCACTATGGGAAACACAATCTCAGCCTGGTGGAAATAATTCGGGAGCAATTAAAAGATCTGCCCAGATTGGTAAATTATCTGCGTGATTATCCGGCCAGGAAGTTTATCGTATTTATAGATGACTTATCTTTTGAAGATTATGAGACAGAATACAAAGGACTTAAAGCGGTGATGGAAGGAAGTCTGGAGGGACGGGCGTCCAATGTATTACTCTATGCTACCTCCAATCGCCGCCACCTGGTAAGAGAATATTTCTCCGACCGCTCCAGCCAGGATGAGGAGATCCATACCCGCGACACCATGGAGGAAAAACTATCCCTGGCCGACCGCTTCGGCCTGCGCATAAGCTTTCCCCCTCCAACCCAGACAGTTTACCTGGATATCGTGGAAAATATGGCCCTGCAGCGGGGTCTGCAGCTTGATTCGGAGCAACTGCGGCGTCAGGCCCTGGAATGGGAGCGCTCCCACCACGGTCCTTCCGGTCGTACTGCCCGGCAGTTTATCGACTCCTTGGGATAAGTTCCAAAACAAAGTCATAAAATAATTAAACTCTATAACTTACAGGAAAAGGAGGGTATCCTGATGCCCAAATTAAGCGGCCGCTATTTTGTCGGTATACTCATTATTGTGATCGGCGTGGTTGCTCTGCTGGATAATTTCGGTCTGGCTGATATCAGCTTCAGTTATCTGACCGGTTTACTATGGCCCCTGCTGCTGGGTATTGCCGGGATCAACTTCATTGTCAACCGACGTGATATTCCCGGTATTGTGACAGGCGGCTTATTGATTGCCGTGGGCGTTATTTTCTTAGGCCATAATGCCGGTTTTTTTGATATTGATATGCAAAACTTCTGGCAGGGATTCTGGCCTGTTATCATTATTTTAATCGGTGTGAGCCTGCTCAGTAAAAACAAGCCTAACAGTCCCGGGCATTTGGCCATAATGGGCGCTGTGGAAAAAAACAGTGCGGGGTGGGAGCTCGAAAGCGCAGAGTATTTCGCGTTAATGGGCGGTATTGAACTTGATATACGCCAGGCTGCCTTTCGCGAAAAAGAGATCAGTCTTGGCTTATCCACTATTATGGGTGGTATAACCGTTATCGTTCCCGAAGATGTGGCCGTAACCTGTCAGGGGACTGCCGTACTGGGCGGCATTGATTTAATGGGCCGAGGTTCGGGAGGAATAGTCGGCAATGCTAGCATGCAAAGCGATAATTGGCAAAGCGCCGACAAAATAGTCCACCTTAACTGCCTTTGTATAATGGGTGGTATCGAAATCAAACGCTAAAAGATAAAAATCATGTCATGATCCTGTCAAAAAAGAGCATCGGCTCACCGACTTTCTAAAGTTTAAGGTCTGACACCATAAAGAGCGGTGGAAAGCCGCCATTAATTGATCCTCCGGCACCGCGCGTACCGTTCGCTATACGGCGCTTCCACAGTTTACACAGCATTCCATCAGACTGAGATATCCGGCGGTTTTTGATAAGCAAAGGCTATGGGCAGTACGCCAACAGCCTTTGCTTGCTCAGTTTTTCTGATTATGCTGCTATTGCTCCATTGAGCTTTTTAAACCCTTCTTTCCTTTATCGGCTGTATATGAAATTTATCTGCAGGTTGTTTCCTGCTACGGTTTTTTTCCGAAACTCGGTTTCCTTGATTTTATCAGCGATAAAGGGGATCTGATCCTGATAATAGCTTATTTTCAAGGGCGGTTCTGCTTCAGGAAGTCCCAGGGCATAAACCGTATAGGCTTTTCTCTTCATCACCTCCAAAGGTTCGGTTAAGAGGATTCCATCTTCGCCGGCTGAGCGTAACTGAAGGTTGTAGGCTCCAGGTACTATGGTCTTGAAATCAGTCGCCTGGGTATATTCTGCATCATTAAACAAATCCGGCCCATCTTCAATGCTCAGATTCAAATGGGATGCAGTCGGTGACAAGTGTACGAGCCGTATAAGGCCATCTTCGCTCTCCGTGGGTTGGAGGTTTAAAAGCAGAGGCAGCAGGCTGACATCAGGTAAAATACCTGTAACCGCGACGGTAATCCTCTCATCGGGGGGAAGCTCCAATTTGGTGTCGATCAACGGATTGGAATCTTCACCAGCCGTAAATACCTGGATGGACATATCTCCTGATCCTACCGGCAAGTATTCACTGATCTCATTGTAGGCCAGGTTCTGCAAAACAAGATTTCCATCAGTATAGATATCTACCGCCGGGGCTCCCGAAGATGCATACAAAAAGCGAATAAAAGAATTAATAGTTGGCACTAGCAATCACGCCTTTAATATATTTTATAACAGTATATTAATAATAAGCTCTAAAGGTTCCATAAAAATGTTACCTTCCCTGTTAACGACAATAGCCTTAGCTCTGCTGTCGACATCATGGGATAACGCCGCCAATTTAAAGTCATAAGCATTTCAGGATTATTCTTGTCACATTACCTTGTCACGCATAGTATTTTGTTATAAAATATAATTCAGGAGGTGAGATAATGTGGGCGGTACAATTTCTACCGATTTAATCCGGGGCCATACCGACACCATAATCCTGAACATATTACGCCAGGGAGACAGCTACGGATACGAAATATACAAAAAAATTATCAAGTTGAGCGGCAACCAGTATGAATTAAAGGAAGCAACTCTTTACACTGCCTTTCGGCGCTTGGAGCAGGACGGGTGCATCCTTTCCTACTGGGGAGATGAAACCCAGGGCGGCAGACGCAAATACTACCGTCTGACCGATAAAGGCCAGACCCTCTATGAGCAAAACAAAAAGGATTGGACCTTTGCCAAAAGTATTCTGGATAAATTGATTGAAGGAGGTCTCAATGATGTACCAAAATAGCCTGGATGATAAAATCTCGGCATATATTGACAGCCTTTTCTCCGGGGTTGGAGGCAGCCAGCAGCTTTTCGATTTAAAGGAAGAGCTGGCGGTAAACCTTAAAGAAAAAACCATGGACTATCAAACCCAGGGTATGGATAGTGAACAGGCTTTTAAAGAGGCGGTGATTTCCATGGGCGACCTGGGCGGATTGGTGGATGATATGCGCAAATTAGGTCAGGATACGGCTAGGCAGTCCCTTTATTCTACCATGGCGGCACGAATTTCCAGCGCCGGAATAGTCGGCGGGGTGCTGCTGACTCTATTCGGAATATTTGTGTCGGCCATCATCTACTTTCAGGACTATTCTCCGATGGAAGCTATCGGACCGGGAATATTTATTGTTGCCGGCGGAGCTCTGACCGCATACAGCATTCTGACCAGGGAAACCAGCAAAAGGTATGCCATGAACAAAATACGAGCCGCATTCTATGCTCTATCAATCGGGCTCATACTTTTCAGCCTGTTCGTGTCACTTATTACCTATTTCGCTGAAGGTGAAATGTATGTGGCGATTGCTTCTTTAATGGTTTTCTTTTTAGGAGGAATTGGATTGTTTTTATTCCTTATTCTCACTGAAACCGACCGCTCCAAGATCAAAGAATAAGGATTCATTAGAATCGTTCCTTTTCATGCCATCTTAAAATCTCCATTTTACATTATCAATCTGCTATCCGGCTAAAATAAGAAAAGCTCAGGTTGATAAAAACTATGAGAGGTTTGGCTATGAAAAGATTTTTTATTCTCGTCTTTATTATGGGTATGTGCTATTTTACCCTGGAAGGCTTTTGGCGGGGATGGACCAATATAGTCATGTTATTTGTCGGAGGCTTATGCGGAGCGCTTATCGGGCTTTTAGATGAATATCCCCAATATTTTAATTTGAAAATATGGCAGCAGACCCTAATATCCTGGTTAGTCATATTAGTTATAGAATACGCTTCCGGCATGCTTTTGAATATAGAATTGGGTCTGGGAATATGGGACTATTCGTCCCTGCCCCTCAATTTAAACGGACAGATATGCTTAATCTATGCGATTTTATGGATCCCGCTGATACCTTTCGGAATTTGGCTGGATAACTGGCTGCGCTGGAAGCTTTTCGATGAAGAAAGGCCCTATCATTTGTTAAACGTCTATCATGACCTGCTTACTTTAAAATGAGCCGGAATAGAGGTTATGCCAGGAAAACCGTAGATCAGGAAATCAGGCATTTGGATTTACGAAAAAGTCACGAATCTGCTTAAATGCTTCCTCCACGTTATGACGTACCAATTCCTTAACTCATTCTTTATACCTCCTTTAGTTAGGTGTATAATTTTATCAGACATTTACGCAATTCCTTTCTTGGTAGTTTTATGTAGTTACTTGATTTTACCAAGCGGCTGCTTTCATATCTTTTTATTTTCTGGTATGCTTTTCCTTCTTGAGAGGAGATTATCAGCATAAAAAACAACTTTTCATCACTATTTATATAGCCAGTAACAGCGGCGAGATGGAGGTTTTAATGAATATAGAGTTTAGGAAAACGAAATGGGTCGCTTTAACATTGTTACTAGGGTTTTTAATGTCGGTTCCTGATTTTGTCGTCGAGGCAGCCCCGGATATTACTGTCAAAGTAGACGGGAATACGGTTAAATTTCCCGACCAGCTTCCATATATCGACTCTAATGACCGTACCATGGTACCGGCACGGGCACCAATGGAGGCTATGGGCTGCCAGATAGGATGGAACGATACAGCCCGTCAGGCTGCAATCATCAAAGGTGAAACCATCGCCGTATTCACCATCGGCAGTAACACTTACACCGTAAACGGCCAGGAAAAGGCAATGGACACCCAAGCGGTAATCGCCGGCAACAGAACCGCTTTTCCCATAAGATTTGCTGCCGAGGCCATGGGAGCAACCGTAACCTGGGATCAAAATACTTATACTGTGAACATTACAACGGGGAAACAGTCCGGAGCACTGGAAGTAGAGCCGAAGATCAGGGTCACTACTGGGGACGATGTTGGAACTTTTTACATGAATATTGTAGCCGAAAATGGAAGTGCGCTCATGGGGAAAGGCTATAAATTCCGGGTTGAATGCACTAACTATCCTGAATTTAATACTATGGTTCAAAGAGTACCTATCTATGGTCCAGCTAAATATCGGACTGTAAAAATGGACGATTGGGCACCAACAATTGATTGGTTTATTGGTACTCCCGGAACTTGGGGCTGCACTTATGATCTTCCCGCTAAGCCTGGTCAGGAAATAGAATATCGCATTACCATGAAAGACGAAAATGACCAAATAGTTAGGATATGGGAAGGCAAGGCAACACTCTCTACTGAACGTAAGAATGCTCCGGTTCCAACCTTGGTAAAATGGGAATAAAAACCAGTCAGCAGGCCCGTGTAGAAACCTGCCGACTGGTTTTTTTCACCTTCCGTATCAATATATAGTATGGTTCAATAAGTTTCCTCAAGCCGCCCGCAAAACCGACCGGCCCTTTTTGGTCCATCGTTATTTTACGGACTCGGCAATTTTCATAATCTCATCCTTGCTCTGTCCTTTAGCAATAAGGATATAATTCACGTCATCTATTCCCCATGTCAGGCTCGAATCAACCCAGGCGCCATTGTTTCCGTTAATTGTAACGGGTTCAACCTTTTCCCCCGCCGCTTCGTATTTGGTTTGTTCATTCATAAGCCGCTGCATCAGAGTAATGTCTTGCCCCGGACCCTGGAAGTTCAGAGTGATATATTTCTGGGACCCTTTGTAGCACTCGGCATTTTTAAAAGAATAGCCTTGCGGTAAATAAGTCGGGACCAGGAGTTTGTATGATACACCTTTCTGGGCATCCGCCAGCTTGGAATAATTAACCTTGTCTACCGGTGGTTCGCCCCAAGTACTTATTAGGACCAGATTTCCATTTTTATCTGTGTATTCAACATAACCATTTTTATCTAACTGCGCCTGCTGTTCAGCAGTTAAGGGAGTGGCGGGCGCTGGCTCAGGAGCCGCATCATCGGCAATCAAAGTAACATACGGCCCTAGTTTCAGTATATTTCCAATGCTGTTCGCCATTGCTGTCAAGACCCCCGGGAAAATAAGATAAAAACCCAGCATGGCAACCATGGCAAATGAGCATGTCAGCATTGCGGGACGATGTTTCCTCAAGAAATTTTTCATAATAACCTCCTTATTATCTTCAGCTGTATTTTTCGCCAGACAGCGGTTGATTAACTGCCGCCGCAGTATTTGCTGTTTTTGGCTTTCAGGGGCAAGATCTGCTGATGCCAATACTGCCGCTAAATTCAATAGATCATTATATTCGGATTGAAGCTCCGGGCGGCTGACTTGCGGATCACCGGCCAGAATATTATCTACATCCTCGCTGAAATGTTTCACCAGATCAAATTGTTCCATCAACTCACTCCTCACTTTTAAGTACTTCCCGCAATTGATGCAGGGCTCGGTAAAGAATCACACCGGTATTGCTTTCAGACAGTCCCATCAATTCTGCGATTTCTTTATTCTTCAGTCCACCGGCAAATTTCATGGCAATGATGTTGCGTTCTCGTTCTCCTAAGGAACTCAAAGCCGCCAGCAGTCTGCCTTGCTCTTCATCGCGGACTGCAGCTTCTTCAGGATTAGGCCGCCGGGAAGGCAAATCCCGGATGCTTTCCAACGGGAACCACATCCTGCGTTTGTTACGCCGGTAATAAGAATTTACCGTATTCTGAGCAATGGAAAACAACCAAACTTCAAAGGGCGCCCTATCCGGATGATAAGTCTCGATTTTTTCCATCACTTTTTCAAAAACCTGACTGCTCAGATCTTCCGCTTCTTCTAAGCTGTTGAGACGATAACGCATATACTTATAGATGCGATTGTAGTAGCGGTCAAAAATCTCAGCAAAAACATCCGCATAAGAACGTACTTCATCCTGAAGACATAACTCCTTGGACAGTGACATTGTTAAAACTCTTTCCATTACATTCCCCTCTCCAAAAAATCTGTCTGACGAAAAAGACTAAAACTATCAGCATACATAATAACACCAACTTTTCTTAAAACATTCCTGGCCAGGCGTCTCTATAAGTAAGTATGCTTAAGCCAACAAAGCATTACAAAGAAGGGGGCACAAAATATTGACTGCCGCCTTTGGGCATGTTTATCCCTTAAGCTACAAAGAGCAAAACATCAGCCCATTTGACCATGCACTATATCCTGATAGGAGACCTGATAAAGTTGTTATATAATTAGGAAATAGCAGCACTACAGAAAGGACTATA
>ENA-UOOE01001041-UOOE01001041.1-fermentation-metagenome-genome-assembly--contig:-NODE-1041-length-24546-cov-6.995223_pt1 | contig 24546 bp, 20 predicted proteins | sample MGYA00245776_ERZ724021 | MGnify/ENA primary metagenome ERZ724021 (study PRJEB28704, sample SAMN03018321) | fermentation metagenome | biome: anthropogenic terrestrial biome; feature: soil; material... | reverse complement strand
TTAGCTCCATATTTATTCTACAGAAGATTTATGAATAAGTGGAATCATTCCACGAATTACCTTATAAAAAACAGAGTGGAATCATTATGCGTATAGGTGGCTCTCAATTGCGTATTGATGGCTCCGTGAACGCGAAATAATCAATAAGTGAAATAATTAAAGAAAAGCAGTCAGAGCCTTGTTTTAGGGATAATCGGCAGGTTTGTTAAGCATATAAACTTTTGACTGTCCAGTAATATATTGTTGATCAAATACCTACATTTACATGAAATATAGTCATATCAAGTTTAATTATAGAATATTTTACAAAATAATTCTATGTTTTTTACAAAAACAAAAAGTGCCTGTCACCGATGTGGGGCATTATCGTTCCCTTACGGTGACAGGCACCTTTATTTCGTTATATTTACTATATTCTTTCCCTTTCTAACTGCCTGAACATTTACCTTCATATCTTTATATGCCTTTTTAAGCTCCACTGCATACTTATCTGCCAGCTTCTTAGCATCACTATCTGATACATTATCTTTTAGCACCATGGTTGCTATAGCCATGTTATTTTGAACATAAACCTGTCCCCCCTGAACCCCATTTTCCTTTTTCAAGTCTGCAGTATAATTTTTATCTACTACAATTTTTTTAGGATTCTTGTCTGGTTTTACAGCTTGATGCTTTGCACCACAAGCTGCTAAAAATAATGTGAGTGTTATCATCAACAACGCTGTCATCATTTTTCTAATTATATTTTTCATAATTCACCTCATATTTATATATTACTATGTTATTATACTATAATAAACTACTACAAAAAACAAGAAGAGTATCCCGAAAGATACTCTCAAAATTGATTTGACTATTTAACTTTTCAGCCAGGGATAGGATCTGACTATTTTGTGATATTAAAAAATTTTAAGAAATGATACTATAATTTTTTCCGCTCATTTATCTAAAATGAAGATAGAAGAACATACCTTCTATCCTCCGCTATTTTATATTTCTAATTGATTGTTAAAGTATAAGTATCAGTATTTGGCGTTGAGCTCATATCCGTTAAAGTAATAGTAGCTCCATTCAATTCAGCCTTTAAAGTACTTGGTGATATTCCTGTTGTTCCATTATCACCAGCTATACTTAATATAGTATTAGCTAAGTTGTCACCTGGATTAACAGTTACTTGAGTGCCTGCATTATAATTACCAATAGTTTTATCTATTGATACTTTAACTTTTTCAGTTAAAGTAGCTGAACCTGTTGTATAATTATTTATTCCTGAAATACCTAAAGTTATAGTTCCAGGGGTAACAGGTGTCTTTATTGGTTGAGTTATTGTTGCATTAGCATCTGTTCCATTATTAATCTTTAAACTAGCTATTTCTGGTATAGCATCAACAGCTGTACTTACTTGATATGAACCAACACTTAAGCCTGATGTAGATTTAACATTAGCACTTGGTGTAAATTTAACAACACCATTAGCAGTAGCAACTGTACTTCCAGCTGTACCAAATTTAATTGTTAAAGTAGTAGGTGTAGCTGAAGTTAATTTTACTGGAATATTACCAGTAGTTGGTACTGTAAATCCAGAGAATGTACCCACATTAGCACCATTAATATTTGCTGTTCCATCAGAATTAAATGTCATTATTGCATCTTGAGCAACAGTTCCATCTGTCCAATTAGAAACAATTGATGTAAGATCTATGTTACGATTAAATGTTAATCCTATAGTATCATTAGAAGCAATTGCTCCTCCAGCAATATTTACTGCAACATCACTTGCAGCAAATGAATTTACTGTTACTCCAGTAGTATTAGCAACTAATAAATTACCATTTGAATCTTTAGCTGTCATAAAATCAGCACCAACTGTTTTAACTGCAATTGCCTGAGTTGGATCTAACGCATCAGCATTTGCTAATGTAAATTCAATCACATTACCAGCCTTTGGACTACCAGTTATACTTAAACCCGTAAGTACTTTTGTACCTTGAACTATTTCTATAGAATTAGCAGCATCAATCATGTTTGAAAGTTGTCCGCTAAATGTTACATCTATTTTAGTTGGGCTAACAAATACTGCTGATCCAAGAGTTGGAGCTATTCCATTAGTTATTGTAGCACTAGTTGTTGTTTTATCTCCTGCAATAGTAGCACCATAGATATCTGTAGTAGATGGTGAATGAATTGTTCCTACTGTTACAGCACTTGAACTACCTAATGTTGTTCCTGAAGGCAATGTAAATAAAATTGTATGATTAGTTGTATCTGTTGTATCTAATACTGCTGCTGTAGGTATAACAGCACTTCCTCCATCTACTGTAATTCTAAAATCAGAAGCTACAAGCTTATCTAATTTATTAACACTTGAATCTAATGTAACTTTAAGTGTAGATGCATCTTTAGACTTCATTGCTGGACTACCAGTTGTAATATCAACAACAGGTTTAGATGATCCTATTGCAATACCATTATCAGTTCCATATAAGTTTCCATTAGCATCTGCTATAGTGTTTAATGTAGTACCACTTAAAGAACCAACATAAATTTTATCAGCAGCATTTAATGTTGTTGTTGAAGGAACAGTTATTCTAACTGATTTATTACTATTAAATGCTGTAATAGTTGTTCCTGCTGGTAAAACATCTGCGGAACCACTACTACTTGGTTGATATTGATAGTTAGCCGTATTTAATACTGAATTAACTCCAGTTACAGCCATTGCTCTATCAAAATTCAATACAAATGATTGTCCTTCATATCCTGCTGGAGTAAAGCTTGGCTTCGAAGTATCTGTTACATTTACTGAAATTGGTTGTGTATTTAATACATTTCCAACTACATCTTTCACATTGTTAACTTGTACAGTATAAGTACCTGTCTTCATTGCACTACTTGTTGTTAATTGTATTTGTTTATTATCAGTTGTTCCCCAAGCTGCAGTATTTACAGTTACTACTGTACCATCTGATGCTTTTACCAAATAGTTAGCTGAATTTTGTGCTATTGTAGCATCCATTGCTGTAGCAAAGTTAACATATATTATATTGTTACCCTTTGAAGTTACTGAAGCAACTGATGGTGCTGTTACAGCATTTACGGCTATCTGAGTGCCATATATATTTGCCTGTCCATCTACATTACCTGCAAGTGGATTTGCTGAATAATCTTTTACTCCATTTACAAAGAAATATACATTTCCTGTTGGTAATGGTTTATTTGTCCCAGTAAAGCTTAATTTATATGTTTGATCATTTACTTTAGTTATCTTATCTGCGGTATTGCCATTATCAGCATAGTTGTCTGACTGGTTCCAATAGAATTTAGCTAAATCTGCAGTAGTATCTATATTCATAGCTTTATTAAATTTAACTGTTACACTTGTCTGATCATTATCTGTAATGCTTGCTACTGCTGGTGCAGTTGTATCAGCTGTCACATTAACATCAAATGATTGTGATGGTACTGCATAACCATTATATGCTGCTAAATCACTAGTTCCATCTTGTACTACTGCTACCTTATGAGCTCCTGCAGTAAATGTTCCTGTAGTATTAGTTAATGTTACAACTGTTCCATCTGCACTCACTTTTGGAGTTACACCTGTTGGTAATGTGCTTCCATCAAGTGTATAATTTCCAGAAACTATACCATTTTGTACTGGTGCACTAAAGTTTAATTCAATAACTTTATTTCCCTTAGCAACTACTGATGTTACTGTTGGAACTGTTACATCATTTACAGTAAAATCAGTATTCTTTGTTGTTATTTTGTTACCTGATGTATCTTTTACATTAGCTACAGTCAATGTGTACTTTTGCATATTAGTTAATCCAGTACCACTAACATTTAGTATAACTGATTTTCCATCTGATTGAAGAACAGCACCATTTGGGTCAGCTTCTAATGAAGCTCCACCAATTATATAATTTGCTGCAGTTTCAGCTGATGTTTCATCAACTGCATTGTTAAATGTTACTTTTATTTGCTTAACATTTAAGGAAGCTATTGACTCAACATCAAAGCCTGCACCATTAACATTTACTGTAGCAGTTACTGAATATTTATTGTAATCTGCAAGTGCTCCTCTTATAGTAACCTTTCCCGCAGTTGCATATGTTGAAGCAGTTGTTGCTGCTGCATCCCAAGTAATGTTGGCTGCCTTAGTAGTTCCATCACCTAATGTAACATTTACTGTAGTAGGTAATGTTGGTACTACTCCTACTGTTGTATCTGATACAGCAATAGCACTTACAGATTCTACTGTTTTGGAAGCATCAACTGAAACAAGTTTTCCATCTTTATCTACTGTAAGTTGATCAACACTCCCAGTAACTTTTAAAATATCACTAGATGCTGCTTGTTTCTCAGTATAATTATCTAAATCAAACGTTGTGCCAGCTATTGCTGCCGCAGTAGATGCATCAATAACAGCCTTCTCATTTACATAACCATTAACATCATCCTTAAAAGCAACTAGGGTTTTTGCCATATAATCATCATATAATGGTGCTGAAAATCCCATAGCTTTTTGTACAGCTGAATTCAGTAATTCTGTATAATCATATCCATAATATTTACCACTAGCATCATGTGCTAAAAAGCCGACAGTTTTAGCAGATACAGGGGTAGCAGCAACAGCACTTACAATTAAAGCACTTAATGCTGCACTAGACAAAACTGCAACATACTTTTTCTTATTATTCATACCTTTTATCATCCTTTCAAAGTAAATTTATTTATCTACTGTACATCATTCTGTTCTTATATAACATTTTCCGATTTGATTTATACAGTAATTATTATTTCTATTTACGGTTGTACATTTTTTACTTACCTGTCAACCTTTCAATCTTATCCGCTCTATTTGAACTTTACGATTCAATCTTACTTTTAAAAGTTCACGAATTTATCTAAAAAACTTTGTATTTTATAATAGGGAGTACAAATGGCTCCCTATTATAAAATTTAATTTATTATTTTGCAGTAACTGTTACAAGAGCTTTTGCTTGTTCCTTAGTATATATTCCATCTACTGTAGTTCCAACTTTGTTACCAGTTGGTTGTACTTCTACTCCGTTTATTTTTATTACATATTTAGTTAAATCTACTGTAGAATCAAATGTTGCTACTACTATTGTTTTTCCTGGCGCTGGTGATGATGTTACACTTACATCAGTAGGTGATGGCAATGTGGTTGGTGTAGCTTTAACTAATTTGCCTATAGCATCAGTTATAGCTGTTGCAGCTGCAGTTTTCTGTGCATCTGTTGCAGTTGCTGTTAAAGCATTTGCTGCTGCTACTGCATCAGTAAGTACTTTATAACTATCAGTTGTATAATCTGCTGATTTATAATTTGCAGCACTTGCTATTGCATTCTTTAATACAGTAGCTGGATCAACAGTACCTATCTTAATCTTGATGCCCTTTGTATCATCATTAGTTGGTTTGTAGTAAGCGTGATCTCCATTTCCATCCTTAACTGTCGAAACATCTTCAGTATCCTTAGGAGTAACTTTCAATGTTTGTCCGGATACGAAGTAGCCGCTGTCCTCGCCACTATCAAATGTGAACTTAACAGTACTAGTAGGATTTCCACTAGAATCTTTAACTACATCTGCAGTTTTTGCATCTACAGTAGTTCCACCTATATTGAAAGTGAAGTCTGAAGGCTTAACACTATTAGTATCAATTGGTGTATCAAATTGAATTGTAGCTTGTGCAGTGGTACCTGTTGTTGAAGTCCAGTTAGTTGCATAGTCACCATCTTTTATAACAATTGTTCTAGGAGCTGCATCATAGAAGTATGGTGTAACTGTTGCCTTTTGAATTGATTGGCCAGTTACGTCTTTTGTATCAGCACTATCTTTTATAGTTAATGGAACATCTACTCCTTTTGATTTAATTGTATTTATATCAGTAAGGCTAGTAATAGCCTGACCATCATTATTGTCATCATCGTTACTATCAAATGTAAGAGTTACCTTATTTCCATCAGAAGTTGCTGACTTTGCAGTAACACCGCCTAATGTAAAATCTGAAGCCTTTACATTTTCAGAATCTATTGGAATATCAAAGATTACATCTGCCTTTAAGTCATCTCCATCATAGTAAATTTTTACGGAATTATTCTTAACCTTTGCACCTTCAGTTGCATCTGTTATAGTTCCACCATAGCTTCCAACTTGAAGCTTATTTCCATTACTATCTTTAACATCTGTTGCAAACAATTTTACAACTTTATACTCATCATCTTTTGAAGAAGATAAATTAGTAGTAAGTGAATCAGGTAATGTAATAGTTACGCTCTTATTGTCAGAACTTATATCTGAATCTGCACTGCTTGGAAGAGTTTTTGTATCTCCCTTTTGGTTTACATATTGATAGCATTTAACGTCGTTAAGTGTACTTGAATCCATTTCCTTGTTAAATACCATAGTGATCTTCTTGTCGCTTCCACTTACTTTGTAAACTCCAGTTACTTCAGCATTTACATCGCTAGAGCCGTCAAATGTATCAGACCAATTTTTCATTACATTTGGTGTAGTAGCCTTATCTTGAATATTCTTTATTGTCATAGTATATTTTGAATCAGTTAATTTGTATCCTGATTTCAATTTAAGATCATATACATTTGCTGTAGTTGCATCAGTATCTCCTGGTACAACTATTGTTTTTATTTCACTTGTTATATCAGTACCATCTTTATCCTGCAGTGTATAATTTGATGTATTTTTTGCATAAGTTGCATCTACATCTTTGCTGTATTTAACTCTTATTGTAGTGTCATCAAGAGCGTAAACAGAACTTACTGTAGGTTTAGTTGTATCTTCAGTTAAAGTAAAGGACGTATAAGTGTCTTCTTCAATATTATTTCCATAAGCATCTTTTACGTTATCATCAACGTATAATTTATTTGAACCTTTGTTAAGGTCTACTCCTGAAATCTTAACCTGAGTATCATCTTTCTTAAGCTCTATCTTACTGCAGTTTTTACCTACTACAAGCTGAGTATCATTTATCTTATAGTTGTCATCTTTTACTGCTGTTTTTGCATCCATTGGTCTATCAAAATTGATATATACTTTTCCGTCATCATTAGCATCTATGCCATTGAATTTTGGTGCAGTTGTCAAAGTATCTACATTGAAATCTTCAGTTGTCTCTGCGATTGGGAAGTTTGCTGCATCTTCAAGTGCATCTTCATCTCCATCAGAAACCTTGAAAGTATTGTTTCCTGTTGGAAGTGCTGTGTCAAAGTAGAAGTCAATTTTATTTGTCCAATAGTAACCATCATCATCTTTAACAGCATCTTTTGCTTTAGTATAAGTTACATCCGTGTTTAATCCAAATGATGATATATTCTTATCATTTATCTTAAACTTGCTGTAAACTCCACTTGCATTTTCACTTTTACCAACATTAATTGGTTCTGAAAATTCAACTGTTAATTTCTTATTTCCTTTAGGATCTATTGATTTTAATGTAGGTACAGTTGTATCCTTGAAGTGTACAGTTGTGGTAAATTCTTTAATAGTAGTTGATTTATCTGCACTCAATATACCTTTCTTTACTGTTACATCTACATCGTCATCTTGTTTTTGTTTATCTTTAAGAGTTACTAAAACAGTCTTATTGTCATCTTGTAATACTGCACTATCTTCACCATCTGAAAGTGTTGTTCCATCAACTTTGTAGTTTGTTACATCTTCAGCAGTATCCTGATCAACTTCTCCGTCGAATACAACTTTAATTTGTCTTAATCCATTGGAATCAACTGAACTAACTGAATCTGTAGTAGGATTAGGAACCTTATAGATATCATTTATTTTTCCTTCTAATGTACTAGAAACAACTCCAGTTCCACCTATTAATTCTAAATCAGTAGTCTTTGTAGTATTATCTGAGATATACTTTAGAGCATTAGTTGTTGCACCTGAAGTATCTGTATCAACCAATAATAATGGTGCAGTATATTTTCCAGCTAATGCTGAAGCAACTAATGCGTCTGCATAAAGATTATCTGGTGTAGCTGAACTTGCATTTGATATATATAGCTTGTCAGTCTTTAGATTACTCTTAAATTGATTTAATACAGCTAAGTTAGTTGCAAATCTATCTGTTCCACCATTTACTCTAGTTGCATCTGATCCAAAAGCATCCTTTATTACATCGCTTATGACACCTGTAGTTCCAACAATTGTAACTTTGGAATTATTGTCTTTTACAAAATTAATTACTGATTGAATTGAATCTTGATTATTGTTTGCCAATAATAGGATTTGTCCTTTTGCTGCTGCTACTGGTGCAACAGAAAGTGCATCTGCAAATCCTTGTCCACCAACTACCATAACGTTGCTAGCACTAACTCCTAATGTAACTAATTCTTTAGCTACTGCTACGTTAGTTTCGTATCTGCTTGATCCACCTAGCTCTGTTAAAGTATATTTGGATTTAAGTCCATTTCTTATGCTCTGTGAAATTGAAGCAGTTCCTCCAACAACATATACATTAGTTGGTTTTAATGTATTCAATGCATCCTGAGCTTCTGAACTAAGTGTATCTGATGTAGTTAAAATTATAGGTGCATCTAATTTCTTAGCTAATGCTGAAGCACTTACTGCGTCTGCATATCCTTCACCTGATACTAATACTACATTCTTGCTGCCATCTTTCCAGTTTGACTTAGCAACTTCAGCAGCTGTTGCATATCTGTTATTACCACTTACTCTTGTTACTGATCCTTGGGCTGCTTTAACAGGACCAGCTGATAAAGCCGTAGTCAATACCAAAGACATAAGTGTAGCACTTGCAAGTGCCTTTGTACTTTTCTTACTCATATTGTAATACCCTCCTCGATTAAGTGAATTTTAATTAAAATCCTTTATATATATATATATATTTTAAATATATACTTTCTTAAAATGTATTCCCAAGTGTTAAGTGTTATTAATAATCTCAAACATCTGGTATGTATCTTTTTACAATTTTATTTGTTTTACACTTGCACTGCTTGGTCAACATTTATGAAACAGACCTTATTATACCACATATAAACTACACATTCTACTAATTATGTGCAATGTTACTCAATTTTTCATAAACTTTTAATATTTCATTATAGCAATTCTAACAAACTTATCCTATATTATATCATAATAAATCCATAATTTCTATGGTCTACACATTATGATAATGGATTCATCGTTTAACATTACTAAGACATAATTCAATTATACAACATCATTTCTAGTTTTTCCATAGTTTATACCGTAGTAATTTAAGGTTGTTTAGGAAATATATTCCCAAATGTATGCTTGGAAATTAATAATCTCGTTTAATTATACTTCTAGTACTTATATATTATTCTACATAATATATAAAAATCCTTTTTTTCAATTGGCACTTCGCAATTGTCAATTTGCAACTTTTTTGGAACAAAACTTGTAAAAAGTTTAAAGTTCAAATATCAAAGTTCAGATAATGATGACTTCCTTCATACCTCAGGAAATCTATAATTTTAATATTTTCTGACGCTAGGAAGGAAATTATCATTATCTGTTATTTGTTCTTTATTAATTGTTAATTAAAAAAAGAGCCCAAAGGCTCTTTTTTACTCAATTCCTATGACTTGCAAATCATCAGTACTTTGAAGGGTACTTTGTATATCCTGGGAAACAACATCTGTTCCACCAACTATGACTACGTTTGAACTATCCTTAGCATTTGCAAATATATAACTGTTGGCATCTATTACCTGTTCCTGTCCTGCTCCTAAACCTGTTAAAACAACTGGCGAACCAGTTTTTGCTGCTGCTGCGGATGCTACAAGTGCATCTGCAAATTGATCATCTGCCTGTCCACCTGCTGCTACATATATAGTACTGAAGTCCAAACCGCCATTATTTTTAAAGTAATTTAAAACGGCTAAGTTTGTAGCAAATCTATTGGCACAATCTGCATCACTTGTAACTTTAGTTCCACCTACGGAAGTTACAACATCTTGTGGTAAAACTCCACTTCCGCCTACTGCTTGTATAGTTAATCCTTCAGAAGTTATTACATCTTTAACTACAGATGCTACTTGAGTTTTAGACGCAAATAATACAGGATATCCCTTTTGAGCTGCAATTGAAGCTACTGAAAGTGAATCTGCATATCCGTCCTGTCCATTTACCAGTATTGCTTTTTTCTGGTTGCTCATACTGAGAACTTTTTTGGCAACTTCTGCATTAGTTCCCATTCTAGTGTTGTCTGTAACACCAGATATACGTTCTACATCATATTTATCTTTTAAAGTATCTTCTATATTTGTAGATACAACTCCTGTACCTCCAACTATGTATACTTTTGATGCTCCCAAGCTGCTTATAGTTGAAGCAACTTCAGATTCCAAAGTATCTCCATGCGTTAAAAGTATTGGAGCATTAACCTGCTTTGCCAGGGGCGTAGCACTTACTGCATCTGCATATCCATATCCATTTACCAATATTACATTTTGAGATTTACTAAACAAATCTAAAGCTACTTGATTGGCAGTACCTATTCTTCCTCCCGCCCCACCATCTGTTCTCTTTACTGTAGCAGCTTGTACATTTGCAGCACCTAAAGTAACTGATAGTACAAGAGCAGTCACTATAGGGCTTAAAAACTTTCCCTTTTTCAACATTAGTTTACCTCTCTTTCGATTAATTATTAAATATACTTAAATTAATTATATAACAATAATAGTTTTTTTTATAGAATAATATAAAATTTTTTAGTAAATATATTACTATTTCAAAATACTGGTTGTAACTTTTTAGCACCTTTTTAAATAGACTAATATTGTAAGCAAAATACGTGAGGTGAAATCATGGCATTTTCATATAGAGAACTACTGGCCAGGATTATAAAATGCGAAGCAGGAGGAGAAGGGGAAAATGGTATGAAAGCAGTGGCAACTACCATTATGAATAGAGTTAGAGTACCCTATGGTGAATATCAGAGACTAGGCCAAGGTGACCTTAGAAAAGTACTTTATCAAAAAGGGCAGTTTGACTGTATGCGTACTGAAATAGGGGGCGTTCCCAATCCTCAAAATATCTGGTCAATGGCGCCTGAACAAATACACTACGACATAGCAGACTGGGCACTTGCAGGCAACAGATTATTTACTGCAGGCTACTCTCTCTGGTACTTCAATCCCTTTGCCCCATGTCCGTGGATTTTTCCCTACACTGGCACAGGAAGTTTTCAAGTGAAAGTAGCAAATCACTGCTTTTACAATCCAACAGAACTATATGCTAAAACTTGATTATTAATATATATGGAGGTATTTTAATGATTTCAAATTATCCCAATTACTTTAGGACTATGTCCATGACTCCTGAACCTGAATCTGAACCAGAAATGCCTGAATTTGACTCTAGTGATGAAATCCGACAAGCACCAATGCCATCTCCTTCACCAATGCCAACTCCTACTCCTTTTGAAATGGCTCCAGGTTCTCCAGTACAGCAAGACACAAATTACACTCAAGGTTACTTAAGGACCCAAATAGGTAAAAGAGTGAGGGTAACTTTCCTTTTGGGCACAGGAACACTCCAGGACCGTACCGGAATACTGGACAGTGTAGGAATTAGCTATATAATAATAAGAAATGAAGAGACAAATATAAGAGAACTAGCAGACATATATTCTGTAAAATTTGTGGCCATTTTTGACTAGTTCACTCAATGCACAATGCACGATTCACATTTCACAATTTTTTAATTATAAAAAATAAAGAGTTCCTTTTGATAGGATCTCTTTATTTTTCATCGTCAATTTCTTCTATTACAAATTTATCAAATTTAAATTCATCTATAAAATTATCAGAATTAAAAGATGTCTTACTCCTTTTATTGTATTCTTCTAAGTTAGCAGGGAGCCAATAAGGCTTTTCAATGTCAAATTTCCTGCACAATTCCAGAATACAATTCTTTAAATTTTCCTGATAATCTTTTCCACCCTCTGACACAACTACTTCATTTTTTACTATTTTATTATGCTTAACTAACTTTCCCCATATTTTTAGCATCTGACACACCCTTTATCAATTCACAATTCACAATTCACAATTTATTAAATAACAAAGAACAAATATTAAATAACAAATAAAGATAACTTTTCCATAACATTAGAAAACATTAAACTCATTACTATTTGAACTTTGATATTTGGACTTTAAACTTTCTTTTAATTTTCAATTATTAACTATTTCTTTCATAGGATTCTATAAATGAATGTTTTTCTCCATCCTTTTCCCAACCTAATATAGAATCTATATTTACATTTTCAGCGGCATGAAAAATTAATTTATCTACATCTTTATTAAAGTCCTTCTTCAACTTCTTTATCATATCTTTAATTTCATAACGCTTGTTTCCTATTCTCTTTGCTGCAACCATACAAGCACAGTTAAGGGGCCATATACCACTTGATTGTATGAAACGTTCAATGTAAGATTCTTCTACATAATAAAGAGGTCTTATGAGTTCTATTCCTTCATAATTTTGAGATCTTAACTTTGGCATCATCGTTTTAAAGCTTCCCGAATAAAATATATTTAAAAGAGTTGTTTCTATAACGTCATTAAAATGGTGACCAAGTGCAAGCTTATTGCAGCCAAGTTCTTTTGCTTTAGAATACAGTGCACCCCTACGCATTTTTGCACACATATAACAAGGATAATCTTTTGCAATGTTATCTACCACATTAAATATGCCAGATTCAAAAATGTGCACTGGAATATTTAAATATTCACAATTGCTAACTAAAAGATTTTTTATATCTTCATGATATCCTGGATCCATAGCAATAAATTCTAATTGAAAGTTTACTTTCCAGTGTCTTTGAAGTTCTTGGAACAATTTGGCCATAGTCAAACTATCCTTTCCCCCAGACACTGCTACTGCAACTCTATCTCCTTCTTCTACCAATTTAAATTCACTTATTGCCCTTACAAATTTAGACCATATATGCTTTCTATATCTTTTTGTAATACTATGTTCTATTTCTTTTAAAGGCTTTCTTTCATTAAATGGAACTAATATGTCACATCCAGTTCCTGCAATTTCATCCATACTATCACCGCCCTTTTAACCACAACAATTATACCATTTTATAGTTCACAATGCACGATGAATCACATTATTGATTTTTCTTCTATAACTTTAAAAGGAAGCTTTACAATAAATGTACTTCCCTGACCTACAACACTTTTCACGCTAACCTCACCACCGTGCATCTCAGTAAAACATTTTACAAGATAAAGTCCTATGCCTCTTCCTTCTTTACCATTTATAGGTGATTTACCGCACTGGTTAAATTTTTCAAATACAAATTTAAACTTATCCTGAGGTATTCCTATGCCTGTATCTTTGACACTTATATATACATTATCACCTTTATCTTCAACCTCTACGCATATTGTGCCTTTCTCAGGTGTAAATTTAATTGCATTTGAAAGTAAGTTTAGAATAATTCTCTCCATTTTATTGTAATCTAAAGCCATAATTTTTTCTTCCACATTAGTATCAAAAATCAAATTTATGCCATTGTATTTGGCATAAGGAATTAAAGATAACGTAATATCTTCAATAAAACTTACAATATTTCTGTTGTGCAATTCTAATTTGTCAAATCCTGAATCCAATCTGCTCAAATCCTGCAAATTATTTATAAGCTTCATAAGTCTATAACAATTTTGCTTGATTATTTTAGGATACTGATTCTGCTTTTTTAAAATTTCTTCATTTTTACATTCCGGAGGCAATAACATTACCTGTACTGCAGAAAAAATCACATTTAAAGGTGTCTTAAGTTCATGAAATATACCATCTGTAAACTGCAAAATTCTTTTATTGCGTTCCTGACTTTCATTTAATTTCTCACTATTTTTTTTTACATCATCTTTCAATTTCTCTATTTCTCTTTCAAGGCTTACAGTATAATTCAGCATAATTAAATTTTTTAGCTGATTTTCATTAATTCCATCGTCTTCATTAAAATTCTTCATAAATTTTCACACTCATTTCCGTATCATTAATAATTACATTTTATTTCACTACCTATATTAGGCATTTTCAAAGAAATAACTAGTCAGTATGCTAGCCTATTTTTTATCATACTGCGTCGGTAGAACCCTTAGATAGGATTCACTATCTGCAGAACCTGCCTCCTTGTCTATTTATTTTCTTTCAAATGCCTTAAATGTATATATAAATTATATTAACAATTATTGTACTATATGAATATTTATGAGAAACTGTCCTTAATTGTAGTAAAAAAAATACCATTTAGACTAATTATAGCATCTATAAAATTAAAAAGAAACAACTTATTTTGTAATTTTTTAATTTTTATGTATTAATTTTACATGTAAAGTAATCAAGTCAGTTCTACTTTTTTTCTAAGCAGAACTGACTTCCTTTTACATTCAAATTTTAAATTTCTGAACTAATTCGTTTAATTTCTGAGCTAGCTCTGCCTGACTTTGTGCTGTACTAGCTATTTGAGTTACAGCTTTTACATTTTCCTCAATACTTTGCTGTATTGAATTTGAACTTTCTGAAGATTTTTGCGCACTAGATGCTACACTTTGTACTGTTTCAGTTACTTGTCCTATAGTAGCAGTGAGCTGTTCTGACATAGCAGCTATTTCTTCTGACATCCTACTTACAAATTCTGCTTCAGAATAATATTGTTTTCCCATATCTGCAAATGCTTCAAATTGTGGATTTACCTTTTCATTGATGAATGTCAATACATGCTTGCCACTTTCAGAGAGATTTTTAAATGCATCCTGTACTTTTACAATAGTTTCTTGAATGCCTGTAACTGATTCCGCAGATTGTTCTGCAAGTTCTCTTACTTCTTCTGCCACTACTGCAAAACCTTTCCCCTGCTCACCTGCCCTAGCTGCCTCTATAGCTGCATTAAGTGCAAGCAAATTGGTTTGATCTGCTATTCCTGCAATAGTGTCTGCCATTTCTTTTATTTCTTCTACTACTTTTCCGTCTTCAATGGCCTTTACCATATTCTCTCTCTTTTGCTTATATAATTCCTGTGCTGTTTCTACAGATGTTTTTCCTTGACTTTGTACAACAACAGCATTTTGTTTGGATTCATTGGCATTATTGCTTCCACCTACAGCTTTTGCAGACAATTCATTTACACTTGAATCTACTTCTTCTACAGATGCAGTTATCTCTTGGATTGCTGCACTTGTTTCCTCTATATTACCTACTACAGCTTTTACTGAATTATCCATATCTTCGGACTTTGCTGAAAGTTCCTCTGCAGTTGCAGATAATTCTTCACTAGAACTGCTCATTTCATCAGAATCTGCCATAATTGTTTTTATTAAATAAGTTATATTTTTTTGCCCTTTGTTAAGCGCCCTGGAAGTTTCACCAAATTCATCTCCCCTAGACATCTCTATAGGTGAAGAAAAATCGAATTCAGAAAATTCATTTGCAAATTTTTTAATTTTTAAAAGTGGTTTACTAACGTCATTTGCAATAATAAATCCAAGTAAAATAGAACATATTATGCTTATAATGATTCCGCCAACCATTATAGCAAAGGAAGATTTATACTGACTAATACTGTCTTTATAATCGGCTTCAGCGGTTTTCATATCTAAATTTATGTCTTTATCCAGCACTGTAATCATTTTTACTCTATAAGCTTCCGCCTTAACAAATTGCTCTTTTGCACCTTCATAATTTTCCTGCTGAACTAACCTAATAATATTTTCAAGTGAATTTCTCCAACTTCCTAAATATTGTTCAAATTGTGCAAACAGTTGCTTATCTTCAGCAGTCTTGATAGTAGCTTTGTAATCTGATTGAAGTTTATTATTTTTATCTTTTAAACTACTAACTTCATTTGTTATAGCTTTTAAGTTACTCTTATTTGCAGGATCAGTAATTATAAGCATATCACCTCTAATTGCCATTACATTCGTCTTTAATTGTTGAAGATCGTTTGTCACCTTCAAATCTACATTATATATGTTATCTAAATTTCCATTTATCTTTCCCATCCTGCCAATAGAAATCATTCCCACTATACCGGTAAGAAGTGCTACTAGGATAAATGATGTTAACAATTTTTTCAAAATCTTTATGTTTGAAAACCATCTCATATAATTAATACTCCTTTCATCCGTATATATGAATAATATATGAATGCTAATTTGATTTATATAATTATAGCATAATATATCGACATTTTTTCACTAAGTTTTTATTAACATAAATGAATTTTAATTGTTTTGTTTCCTTTATTTCATACTAATTGCATACTTTATAGCTTTAACCATTTAACCTATACTACGGTACTTTTGATATGATTTGTAAACATTTCTAATTTGTTGATTCCTTACTGCATTGATGGCTCCCCTTTAGGTATTAAATTTTAATTATGCGCTGTGGGAACTCTTGTCCAAATTTTCATTTTGAACAACACTATGGGTTCTTCCATAAGTAAAGTAAAATACTATTCCTATAGCAAGCCATACGCAAAATCCTATCCAGGTTATTGCACGCATTGATGCCAAAAGTACAAGGCAGCATAATACAGTTATTACAGGTGTAAAAGGTACTCCCGGACATTTAAACTTTCTTTCCATATCAGGCATTGCCTTTCTCAAATAAATAACACCTAAAGATACTACTACAAAACTCAACAATGTACCTATACTCAAAAACTCTACAATAATATCAAGAGGTAGGAGTCCAGCTATTATGGCAGCTATGATACCTGTCAATATGGTAGAAACATAGGGAGTTTTATGTACGCTATGAATTTTTGAAAATGCTTTAGGAAGCAGCCCATCTCTGGACATAACCATAAATATTCTAATCTGACCATAAAGCATAGCTATCATAGTGGAAATCATTCCAAGAATAGCTCCAACACCTACAAGTGCTGATCCCCAGTTAATGCCAACGCTTGCAAGTGCAGCAGGTACAGCATTTTCTGAAACTATTTTATTAAATGGAACCATTCCAGTAAGTACAACTGCAACGGAAATATAAAGTATACTAACTACTATAAGACACATTATAATTCCACGTGACACATCTTTTTTAGGATTTCTAGCTTCCTCTGCTGCAGTTGAAATAGAATCAAATCCTATATATGAGAAGAACACCGTACTTGCCCCTGTAAAAACCCCTTTCCATCCAAAAGGCATAAAAGGCACATAATTAGATGGCTTTATATGAGATACTCCAAGGAAAATAAATAAAAGTATTACAGATACTTTCACACCAACAATAATATTATTAACTTTTGCACTTTCCTGCATTCCATAGTACAAAAGACAAGATAATACTAGTATTATAAAAACAGCTGACAAATCTATTATTCCGCCCTTAGCTGGAGATGCACTAATGGCATGAGGCAGTGTAATTCCTGCATTTTGTAAAATTCCTCTAAAAGTTCCAGACCATCCAGATGCAACTGCACTAACTGCAACTAAATATTCAGCAGTTAAACACCATCCAATAATCATTGCCACAAATTCTCCAAATGCTATATAAGCATAGGAATATGTACTTCCTGCTACTGGAAACATAGTAGCAAGTTCACAATAACATAAACCACAAAGACAAGCTACTATTCCACATAAGAAAAATGAAAGTATAATCCCTGGACCAGCCGCATGGGCTCCCTCACCAGTTGCTACGAAAATTCCAACTCCAACAACAGCCCCAATTCCTAAAGCCGCTATATCTATTGCTTTAAGATTCTTATTTAAACCTGTCTTTTTTACACTATCTTTAAGTTGTTCAAGCGACTTTTTCTTAAAAATGTTCATAAAAATGCCTCCTTATTAATGTTTAAAATATACTATATTGCAAAATTGCAAAAGGGCATGCAGTTGATATAATTACTCAAGCCTACATGTCCTTATACAATTTATACATTTTTAATTATACTTTATAAAATGCCTGTTTTCAATATAAAATGGGTATTTATACAATAAATTATTCATTTTTAAGACAATATATTTTAAATTAATACAAAATTTTATTCATATTTATTTAAAAATATATTATAAAAACTCATTTTAAATACAAAAGGGGCTGTTGCAATAGCAATTTTTAAGATTGCTTTAAGCAGCCCCTCTCTGTCATTATCTATTGATTTTTAATATATTTTATCCATTTCAGACCTTTTCTTTCTTTTTCCAGTATTTTTATAAACTTATCTAGAAGTCCCATCTTTTTAAGCTTCCTAAAAAAGGACTTAGGATAAGGTATATATTCTTCATAACTTTTCCTTGGATCTATAAGCATGAGTGTACCATCTTCTTGAACAAATAGGTGTGGAAATCTGATTTCCAATTTTTTGAATCCCAGTTTTTCCATATGATCAACTAAATCTACTACCTTTAGGACAAATAATCTACTCAATCCATATTTTTTTATATAATCATACACATTCATTCCACCTACATATTCTCTTATCATATAATGATCCCCCAATTTATAAGCCTTGGGAAAATGTGGACTTCCTTCTACAGATTTTAATATATCAAATTCAGCTTTGCAGCTGGTTGAACTTTTAAATATTTTAAGGACTTTTCCATTTGGCATAAGATAAACTTTACCGCTGTGGCCTTCTCCTAAATATTTACAATCTTTTAATTCAATATCATCGAATTTAGAACGAGAATATTCTTTTTTCAAAATAACACCTCCTTTGTTTTTATGTAGCATAAAAACAAAGGGTTTCAATATAAAATTAAAAAGTTGTATACTATTATAGTATTAAAAATATTCAATTATGCTACTTTAAATATTTAATACCTCAACTTTCGCACATACGAAATTTTCACTTAATATAAAAAATGAAATTAAATACCCATACTGCTGTGAACCAAATCCTATACATCTTTTTAACACAAAGGGAAGTATTATATCTGCAAAAGGAGCTACAAGTAGATTGGCTATCATGGAAAATACAGTTAGCTGCATTAAAGCCCTGCTACTCCTTATAAATCCTATTGCCTCCCTATTTTCTGCAAAGAAAGACTTTACAGTTATTTTTCCCTTTTCTCCACCTACATTTCTATAAATTATGAGCATAGAACACACTGCTGATATCATAAAAGATAAACCATTTAGACAAAATACCACCTTCATTCCAGCAAGCCCATATATTATACCTCCAAGGGCAGGTCCTATAATCATAGAAATTGCATCGCTTCCTCCCCTTAAGGAAGTTGCTTTCATAAGCTCCTCTTCATATGTAAGTTCTGGAAGGAGTGCTGTGGATGAAGCTTGAAAAATACTATCCATAATTGAAATGAATATCTGGAGTACAAACAGTATATAGATGCTTAAATTTTTCTCTGCCACCAAAAGTGCTAAAATTAATACTAAAATTCCTCTTCCAAAGTCCGCTGCTGCCATAATATTTTTTCTGTTTTTTCTATCTCCTAAAATGCCAGCAAAAGGTAAAGTTATAACATTAGGGACTAAATTAACTGCTGAAAATATACCCATCATAATCCCAGAATGAGTTATATCCAATATATATAGTGGTATTGCTACTTGTTGTATTCCCGTACCAATATAAGATATAAACCTTCCCAAAATATAAAATAGTAAATTTTTATTATCTTTCATTTCTATCGCCTACTTAATTAATTTAATATTTGAAATATTGTGAACTTTTTCTATACAATTATGGTAACATGGCTTCCATCCCTGGATTTTACCTCAACAAGTTTTAATCCTCTATATTCTTTCAAAATATTCATACACTTTGAAAGTTTCTTAAAATCAATCATATTTACATATTTTTTGTCCTTCTCAGGAATATACTTTTGTACAAAGGAAGACCCTGCAATTGAAAGTCCAAACTTTAAAAGTGCTATAGGACATGGTATTACAAATCTAATTTTACCTGACTTAATATGAACTCTCATAAATTTTCTCCTTTACTCTATGCTAACTTCCACTACATCTCCGTTTGCACTTTTTACATCTACTATCTTTCCTGAAAGCCCATTGTCTATTGCCTCTGCAATAACATTCAAATCTAAATTTTCCATGCCTTTTACATTATCCGGTATAGGAATTTTTCCTACAGTTTTCAGCAGGGTCTTTATAAACTTAATAGGCAAATTTACACTTACATTATCTCCATCATGGGAATTAACTCTTATTTTAAGCATTTTATTTATAATATCAGCATCGTTTGAAACATTGCCATAAACCTCAGGGGAAGTATTTTTATAATTTAATGCTTCAATAAGTTCCTGAGCTTTATCAGAAGTGATTTTTCCTTCTTCTACCATTTTTAAAATCTTTGATATTTCCTCATTCATTTTTAAAACTCTCCTTTTAGTATATTTATTCATTTAACATTTTAATAGCCTGATCTGCAGTTATTTCTCCTTTATCCAGCATATCAACTACTTTCTTTTTATCCACAGAATTAGATTTTGATACATTGTATCCAAGTGCATTTATAACTTCATCTAGTTTTGCCCTCACAGTAGGGTAGGATATTCCAAGTTCTTTTTCTACATCCTTTATGTTCCCTCTGTTTTTTAGGAAAACTTCTATAAATTTCAGTTGGCTATCTGTAAGATATTCAAACTTTGACATTTCAAAATCATTTTCAATTACAGTATTACATTTAGGACATTTTATCTTTGAAATTAAAAGTTTAGAAGAACAAACAGGACATTTGCTAATAATTTTATATGTCAAATTACCACTCTCCTTTTCTATGGTTATAATATACCATTGTGGATTAAATAAATCAATATCAAAATTAAATATTTTAATATTTATTTATATATATATTGATATTATTAATCTCTATGTTTATAAATTTAAATTGTATTTTACGTCAAATTTGTGATATGCATAACATTTTAACCTTTTAGAAGTACCTAGGGTTAAATTTTTCTTGACATTTTTAATAGTCTGACATATTATTAGTATACTAACTATATGTAAATTAATTATATCTATATCATATATTTTAGGAGGGAAAAAGCTATGAGATCTCTTGATAAATCCATTGGTATGTACATAAATTCTATCAATAGAAAAATATTAAGATTTTTATCTTTAAATCTTAAAAAATATAATATAACCACAGAACAGTGGTCAGTGTTATTGCATTTAACAGAAGAAGACGGTGTCAACCAAAAGCAGCTAGCTAAAAAAGTTGATAAAGATCAAGCAACTTTAGTTCGAATACTGGACATTCTTGAAAGAAAAAAACTAGTAATACGCAAAAAAAGCGCTGAAGATAGGCGCTCGTTTTTAATTTACGTTACAATTGAAGGTAAAAAACTAAAAGAGGAAGTATATCCCTTCATTGAACACTTATTTACAAATATTGTAAATGGGGTTTCAAAAGATCAATTAGATTTATTTATAGACACTCTAAGTAAATTTGAAAAAAACATATCTATGCAAGAAGAAAAATTAAACCAAAAATAACAAGGAGGAAAATTTATGGAAAAACATTTAGACAAATCACGTTATCAAAAAACAACCTATAATGTAGTACCAATAACTGTTGCCCTAGTCATGTCAGGATTTTTATGTATGCTAAATGAAACTTTACTAAATATGGCATTAATAGGAATTATCTCATGTTTTCGGCAACTTGCAAAATTTCAAATAACTTTTTGCAGTTGATATCCGTCTGTATTCCGTTTTTATTCCAGTGATTTTTGCATCCACAATAATCAAGGATAACACATTGTGGGACAAGGTTTAAGTTTCTGGCCTTTAACCCACCTTCTATTAGGTTGAGTACACATGCCACGCCTACAACTCCCACATCCCCATATCTAATATTTTTTGTATTTGAAAAGGCATCTGTTTCGTGGGGAACAATGAGAACCTGAAAATTATGTGATTTACCCAGCTCCGTAAGCCCATTTACCCTGCAGCTTTTAGAACAATTCCCGCACAAGAAACCATCTTCGACCTTTTTTCTCTTGCATACCCCTTCAGGTTTCAAGCAAACACAAGCAGGGAGAAGTACTTTTCTTTCCTTTGTCTTAACAAATAGCTTTCTAAATGCCTTACTTAATATCTCTGCTCCCACCATATTTAGATGATATTCAACTTCTTTCCTGCCACAGAAAACATTATCCTCTCTTTTTTTATAGAACTTATAACTGGTATTTAAAAAATTTTGTACATTTGGAGTATACATTCCAAGTACTTCCCTAGATCTTTTTTCAAACCACAGTGACATTTTAAATGCATTCTTGTTTACTTTAATAGTATATTCTTCAGTGTTATTTTTCAAAAATAACAGCCATGTATTCATTCTTTCACATTCATACTTAAATTCCCCTGAAGCAGTCAGCCAAAGTAATAATTTTTCAAAGTCACTTTCATCATAAGATACAGTAGAAGGTTGTACTTCTTTCTTCAAAAGATATTTATATGCGAGTCTTCCCCTTAAATTATCCACACTTTTTTTAAAAAATTTTAATTTTGTTCTTAAACTAAATAAGAATTTTAGGATGTTTAAGGGTAATCTATCTGCATTTAAAGCTCTTGTTATATAAGTTTTCCATAAAACTCCAATGATTAAGAACTCCAGCTCATACTCTTCTCTACTTCTAGCTTCTTCTATATTATTGTTTTTAACAAAATGAATAAAGTCTTCTATTATGTTATTTGCTTCAATTTCAATTTTTCCCAAAACTTCATTTGAAAAATTAGATATACACATATAATATTCATTTGAATTTTTAGATTGATCTGTAAGCAAATAGGTTATACAATTTTCCATAATATTCTCCTATTTAATAATATTCAAATTTTTCTTATACAACTATATTATCACTTTAGATATATGAAAAGTTATGTAAATTAAAATATTAATCATTGAAACCTTGCTTCAATAAATTTGTAATTAAGTTTTTTTATGTTAATAGACCCAGCTATTTAATATGGATATGTTCTGGAAATACTGTTAAAATAGCAAACATAGACAAGCCTAAATCTCAAGGATGAGATACGGGGGATAATTATTTTTGGGGGTGAATCTTTTTTACTAAAAAGTAGGGGTGTCCCAATCCCGAACCCGTCAACTAACCTCGCAGGCAAAATTAAGGGGGATCCATATTTATGAATTTCAAAAAAATCAGGACAATGTTATTTGCCGCAGCTTTATGCACATTATCTTTTACTCAAGTATATGCAGCTAGTTACACTGTGAAACCTGGTGACTCCCTATTTAAAATAGGAGTATTATTTAAAACCAATGCAACTACAATTATTAATGATAATAGCTTAAGCGGAAACACCATATATCCAGATCAAATTCTATATGTTAATTCAAAGACCTATACTGTACAAGCCTCTGACACACTTTATTTGATTGCAAAAAAATTTGGCATATCTCTTGATGCTTTAATTGCTGCCAATAGCAACGTAAGCAATTATATTTATCCTGGACAAGTACTCAATATTCCTTCAGGTTATGTTTTTAAAGAGGCAACCTCTCCAAAATATATAGTTTCATGTACTGACAGCGAGGTAGATTTGCTTGCAAGACTTGTAACCGCAGAAGCAGAAAGTGAACCTTACACTGCTAAAGTAGGTGTAGCTGCTGTAGTATTAAATAGAGTTAAAAGCTCCCAGTTCCCATCTACAATAAAAAGTGTAGTATACCAAGTATCCAATGGATATTACCAATTTACTCCAGTATTAAACGGATGGATAAACAAGCCTGCTTCTGATAGTTCCAGAAAGGCTGCTTTAGAAGCATTGTATGGTTCTGATCCAACAAAAGGAGCTATTTATTATTTTGATGATTCCACTACAAATAGTTGGCTCTGGTCAAAACCAATTGCCTTAAGAGTTGGCAAACTGGTATTCACATACTAGAGTTTCTAAATTGAAAGTTGACATATACCAGCTCATATGCTGACAAATTTCACCATACTAAAAACTTTTTATAGGTCTAAAGTTCGGTATTTTGAAAATCTAAAGAGGCTTATATAAACTCGTACCTCAGACATATATAAGCTTCTAAGATTTTCTAAAATACCTCACTAAGACTTATAAAAAAAGTTTTTAAGTGTGCTTTCAATTTTGTCAGCATTATTTTCGGGTATAAGTTCAAATTTCACTTAGAAAACCTATAGATTGTAAAGTTTAAAACTAAATCTATGAGTGCTCAAAATTGCTAATTATCAATGAATCTTACTTAGTGGGAAAAGCAGATATCCCAAATCTTTGATTTGGTGATAGTCGCTTTCACAGAGTGCGTGGGAGTGTTACAGTAGGTAACCATCAGATAAATCTTAGTTGAATTTATAACTTTATCATTTAAATCAAACTGGCAATTTGGATAAGTTTAAGTGTAGAGTTAAGTATCTATACATATAGTTTTTAACTAAAAAATAAACTTATGCGTAAAAATATTCGCAGCATAAGTTTATTTTTTGTTTACAACCTCTATATTAAAGGTACTTCTTTGCAAGTTTATCAAAACTATCTAAAGATTTCTCTA
>ENA-UOOE01001040-UOOE01001040.1-fermentation-metagenome-genome-assembly--contig:-NODE-1040-length-24555-cov-5.779878_pt1 | contig 24555 bp, 20 predicted proteins | sample MGYA00245776_ERZ724021 | MGnify/ENA primary metagenome ERZ724021 (study PRJEB28704, sample SAMN03018321) | fermentation metagenome | biome: anthropogenic terrestrial biome; feature: soil; material... | reverse complement strand
TATATTTTATCAATTAAGTTATCTTATTTGCTGTTTAACAGATTATCTATACTATTAAAGTTATAACCCTTTTTATTAAATACTTCTACTATCCGATGCAGCGGTGAATTGATTGAATAAGTGTAAATTGGGTATCCATTTTTCTCTGTTGAAAGATTTATATAGTCAAACTCGATGTAGGGGTGGTAGAATAAACTTGCAACTGTGCTGTCATTTATTTGTCTTATTTTGTTCAACATATTTCTGCAATCACTTTTTCCATCTAAATATCCAAGAGGAGTTGGAATGTAAACTGCTTTTCTATTACTGCTTTCAAACTTTACAATATGTTTGGATTCTGTAAACCCACCATTTATCGAATAAGGCTCATACATATACTTGAAGGATTTTTCTATTACTTTCATTTGTTCGGGTAATATGGCATAATGGGGTGCTTCGAAAAAATCACAATTTATATCCAATGCTTTTGCTGTCTCTATAGCCTTGGTAATTCTATCCTTAGCATATTCAGCACTTGCCGGAATGTTATCTTTTTTACTGCGGTGAAATTCTATTGCATCGATACTTTTAGTATTTTCATATTGATGGGTGTATCCATGAAGTCCTAAAATACCATTTTTATTTATCATGTAATCTAGTGTGAATACGAAGTCAGCATTAAACATATTATTTTTATTCAATAAATTATTATCTATATTCATGGAAGGATTCACGTATCTTGGAACCCAGGCAACGTAAAATACTGCTCCTTTACCGTATAGATAATCAGTTACTATCCGTAATTTTTCTAAAGTTTCATGGGAGTTGTAAAGTCCTCCTGCGGAAAGATCCTCTAATCTCAGTAAAGCTACTTTTTTCTTTACAGGGACAGTACTTAAGGCAATTATATCCTTATTTTTATACAAGCTTATTTCTGAACTCTTCTCATTCCAATAAGTTTTTAAGTTAAACATATTGGTAAAATCAAATAGGGATATGTATAAAATATTTTGTTTTAAAAAGGTTTTGTGTCTTAATTGATGTGTTGTTCCATTTACTTTATAAGTATCACATTTAGTATCAATAAGGGAACGTGTTGAGAGAAAATTTAATTCAGTTTTTCCATGTTTTATTGAAAATTTTCCATCTAAATTAGATACTATTTCATTCACAGGTATGTAGTATATGTTGTTTCTTACACCTAGAGGTAGGACAGTTTTAATTTTTTTATTTTCATAAAGTAAGTTTATAGGTGCTTTTTTCAAGTCAAATATGTCTAGTGAAAATTTTTTATAACTAGAACTGCCTTTTACACTAATTATATTATTTTTAAAAATTATTATACCCAATAATATAAAAACAGTAAGTGCAATTATAATTGTTAATATAGTAAATTTACTCTTTTTAATAATATCACTTCTTTCAATAATTATACTTTGATACTATTTATTATATTGTTTTTATAGAAATATATGTATTAAGTTAAATTTAGCTTAAATGGTAGAAAGTATATAGCAATTAAGTACACTTCTATTAAGGCTGATAAAATAATTTTATGTTATAATATAGTAAAATTTAGAGTTCATAAGAATAAGTAATGATTAAAAAAACGTCATAAGCAGCTAATTACTTAGGATGTTTTTCATAAAAGATTTGGAGGAAAATTAATGAGAATTTTACATACTTCTGATTGGCATTTGGGAAAAAATCTAGAGGGACATAGTCGTATGGATGAACAGGAGGCTTTCCTCAAAGATTTTGTACATATAGTTTCGGAGAACAATGTAGATTTAATAATTATTGCAGGAGATATTTATGACAGTCCTAACCCACCTGCAAGAGCGGAAAAAATGTTTTATGATACGCTAAAAAAACTGTCTTCAAATGGGGAGAGAGTAACTTTGGTTATAGCAGGGAATCATGATAATCCAGATAGATTAGTAGCAGCAGAACCTTTAGCCAGGGATCATGGAATTATAATGGTGGGTACACCAAAATCTGTGGTGCCTGTAGGAAATTATGGCAGACATACAGTTGTGAATTCAGGAGAAGGATTTATTGAAATTCATATAAATGGAGAAAAAGTTGTTATACTTACAGTTCCTTTTCCAAGTGAAAAGCGGCTAAATGAAGTTTTGTATGGAGATATGGATGAGGAAGAGGAAATGGCTAAGTCTTATAGTGACAGAATAAAGGCGTTGTTTAGTAAATTAAGTGAAAATTATAGAAAGGATACTATAAATATAGTAGTATCTCATTTATTTACTATGGGCAGTGACGAATCAGGTTCGGAGAGAAATGCCCAGCTTGGTGGAAGTTTTATTGTAGATTCTAGCTGTTTTCCTGAAAATGCCCAGTATATTGCACTTGGTCACATACATAAACCTCAAATAGTACCTGCCACGGAAAAGAGGGCGAGGTATTCGGGATCCCCACTGGAATACAATAAAAAAGAAATTAATTTTAAGAAGAAGTGCTTTATTATAGACGTAAAAGCAGGGGAAAAGTGTATAGTAAAGGATATAGAATTTAAAACATATAAGCCAATAGAAGTGTGGAAATGTAAAAATATTCAGGATGCAATAGAAAAATGTGAAGAAAACAAGGATAGAAATTGCTGGGTCTATTTGGAGATAACCACTGACAGGTATATAAGGGAAGATGAAATAAAAATAATGAAAACTACTAAAAAAGATATAATTGAAATCATGCCTAAAATAGTGGAAAAAAGTAATGAGAGTTTTGATATAAGCAGTTTTTCGCAGAAATCCTTTGAGGATATTTTTAAAGAGTTTTATTTGAAAGAGAGAAAAGTAGAACCACAGGAAGAATTAGTGAATATGTTATTGTCTGTTGTGGAAGGTGATGAAAACAATGAAGCCAATTAGACTTAAAATAAAAGGATTGAATAGTTTTATAGAATCTCAGTGCATAGAATTTGAAAAATTGACTCAAAGAGGTTTATTTGGGATATTTGGACCTACAGGAAGTGGAAAATCAACTATACTTGATGGTATGACTTTAGCTTTATACGGTGAAACGTCAAGAAAAAGCTCAAATTACATCAATATAAATTGTAATACTTTAAGTGTTAGTTTTGAGTTTCAGATATCCGGAAAAAATATAAAAAAATATAGAGTTGAAAGGGAATTTAAAAGAGACAATAAAACGGGCAGTCCTAGAAGCAAGTTAGCTAAAATAGTAGATGTTACAGATGATGTGGAAAAGATATTAGAAGAAGGATCTAGAAATGTAACTGAAAAGTGTGAAGATATTATTGGACTTAGATTAGAAGACTTTACAAGGACTGTGGTTTTACCCCAGGGAAAATTCAGTGAATTTTTAAAGCTAGAGGGAAAAGATAGAAGAAATATGCTTGAGAGACTTTTCAACCTTCAAAAGTACGGCTATGAACTTTCTGAAAAATTGTCAAAGAAGATTGGCATGGAAAAAGATAAGGCAAATTTAATTAAAGGTGAGTTAAAGGGTTATGAAAATATAAATGAGGAAATGTTGGAAGAGAAAAAAAAGGCACTTTGTGAATTAAATAGAAGTTATGATAAGTGTCAAAGTGAATTAGTTGATTCACAAAATGAATTTAATAAGGGTAGAGAATTGTGGAATCTTCAAGAAGAGTTAAAACAGCAATTGATAGAGCAGGAGAAGCTTAAGAAAAATGAAGCATACATAAATGAAATTCAGAAAAAGGTTTTATTAGGGGAAAGTGCAGCAAAAGTAAGACCTTATGTTGATGGATATGAAAACACACTTTCAAAAATTAAAAGTGTAGAAAAAGAACTTTTAATTTTAAAAGATACTATGAAATCTATAAAAAAGGATAAAGATGAGATAGAGAGTAAATTAGAGAATGCCAAAAATAAAACAAATAATGAATTGCCTAATTTAAAAATAAAAGAACAAAAGGTTATTGAGGCAATAGAAGAAAAGACCGTTTTAAATATATTGCTTCATGAGAAAAAAAAATTAGAAAAAAATATTGCAATTTTAAAACAAGATTTGCAGAATAACAGTAGGGCTATAGAAAAAAGTGAGGTAGATATTAACAGGATAAGCTGTCAGATAAAAGATAGTGAAAATAAAATGCAGGCTTTGAAAATTCCCGAAGAGTATAAGAAAAAGATTAATGAAGGCATATTGATTTTAAACAACATTGAAAGCATTGGTGAACAGAAAAAAAGTGCAGCCAGTGATATTGAAATTTTGAAATTAAGTATTGAAACTGAAGAAAAGAAAAGTGAAATACTATCTAAGAAAAATAATGAAAAGTCTAATTTGTTAGAAGATAATAATAATTTATTGAATAAATTAATAGAGAACTGTCCTGGGGATCAGAATTCACTTTTAGCTTTGCAAAAAAATTTGACAGATGTCAGAGATAAATGGAGTAAATATTATGAATATGAAGGTGATTTACACAGCAGCACTGCTTTAGTAGAAAAGCTTAAAATTGAGCTTCAAAACAAGAAAAGTGAAAAAAATAATTTGGAAAATGAAATTGAAGAAATAGATAAAAAAGTAAAAAAGATTGAAGTTGAAAATTTAGCACATACTTTGAGGGAATCTCTAGTAGAAGGAGAGCCCTGTCCTGTATGCGGATCAGTTCATCATGTTGTAGAAAATGTTACAATTTTAGATTCAAGTAATTTGAAAGAACTAAAATTTGATTTGGATAGAAAAATTAAAAAAAGTAATAAACTAAATAATGAAATAGTGAAAATAGATACCAATATTAAAGTACAAAAAGAAAATATATTAGACAGGCAGAGAAAAATAAAGGACTTAGGTGAGAATTTTAAAGCATTTTCTCTTGAGGATACTGAGTGTAAGTTCAATAATTTAAAGGAAGCTGTAAATGAATTCAATAATAAAAAGACAAATCTGGAAAATAAGATTAAAATTTTAAATCAGGATAAAAATATCATAGAAATTGAATACAGTAAATCAGTTACGAGAAAAGTAGAAAACAGGGTTCAGCTTCAAAAGTTACAGGAAAATTTTCAGAAAATAGACAAGAAGTGTGCAAAAATAAACAGTGAATATGAATTATTGAAACAAGAACTTGGTATCTGTAATTTTAAAGAAAAAAATGAGGAAATCCTTGAAAAGGAGAAAAGTAGAACATTACTTGAAAATGTTATAAAAAATCTAAGAAAAGATTTAGAAATTGAGCAAAGAAAAAAAGAGATCTTAAATGAAAAATTAATGACTTTACGGGCACGGTTAAGCAAAAACAGTGCTACTTTCGTAGAAAAAAATAAAAGTATAAGTGAAAAACAAAATAATATAAAAGATAAAGCCTGTGGTAGAGAAGATGTAGAAAATTTCAAAAGGGAAATATCAGGTAACATAAAAAAAATAGAGTGTGAATATGAGGAAGCAGAAAAAAACAGCAAAAAAGTAGAAAAACAGTACAATGAATGCAGCAGCAGCATAATAGCAGCTCAAAAAAATTTAGTTAGCTTAAATGAGAGATGTACAGATGACCAGGAAAAGTTAAGAAAGGCTTTAGCAGAGGAAAAAGTTGAAAATGTAGTTGAAGCTAAAAGTAATTACATGTCTAAGAATAAAATTGAGGAACTTAAGATTAAAATAGAACAATATAGAAATGTTAGTGTTAAAATAGTTGGTACTATAGAAAATCTCAATACAAAAATAGGTGACAGGAGTTTAAGTGAAGACAAATGGATTGAAATACAAAGTACTAGAGATAAAAATACTGAAACTTTGGAAAAATTAAAAAAAGACAAAATAGAGCTTGAAAGGGAAGTCAAAGACATAGACGAAAAAATAGGGCAGCTTACAAAACTTTTAAACAAAAAACAGAAACTAGAACATGAATTAAGTCTTTTAGATGATCTGGATAAACTGTTCAAAGGAAAAAAGTTTGTGGAATTTGTAGCTCAGAATCAGCTGAAATATATATCCATAGAAGCAGACAAGAGATTAAAGGAAATTACCTGTGGAAATTATGGATTGGAAGTTGATAAGGATGGCAGATTTATTATAAGAGACTATAAAAATGGTGGGGCACAGAGGGACGCATCTACTTTGTCTGGTGGAGAGACTTTTGTAACATCACTGGCACTGGCACTAGCGCTATCAGCTCAAATACAATTAAAGGGAAGTGCACCACTAGAACTATTCTTTCTGGATGAAGGTTTTGGAACTCTTGATGATAACCTCCTAGAAGTAGTTATGGATTCGTTGGAGAAAATTCATAATGATAGGCTGTCTATAGGCATAATAAGCCATCTTGAATCAATTAAAGATAGAATGCCTGTAAAGCTTATAGTTACTCCTGCAGAGGCGGGAATGGGTGGAAGTAAAGTTAAAATAGAGATAAATTAAATCTGACAGCATAACAGCATATCAGTTAATTTTAAAAAATTTACAGAAGGGATGGAGACTTGGTAATGAATATTGTAGTTTTAATTAAACAGGTTCCTGATATGGTAAAGGTAAAATTTGACAGAGAGAAAGGAGTAGTAGATCGTAAATCCGCAGGTGAAGAGATTAATCCTTTTGATTTAAATGCACTGGAAACAGCAGTACAAATAAGTGAAAAAATTAATGCTAAGGTTACAGTAGTAAGTATGGGACCTCCAAGTGCAAGTAAGGCATTAAGGGAATGCATTGCAAGAGGTGCTAATGAAGGAATTCTTATAAGCGATGTAAAATTTGGGGGGTCAGATACTAAGGCCACATCATTTATACTTGCAAGTGCAATAAAAAAAATAGGAAGCTGTGACCTGGTGATTGCTGGAGAAAAAACTGTAGATGGAGATACAGGTCAGGTTGGACCTGAAGTTGCAGAATTTTTGAATGTACCTCATGCAAGTTATGTAAGTAAGATTACAGATGTAAATGATGATAAAATTGAAGTTTATTCTGAAATATGGGAAGGAACTTATTTAAAGAGTATAAAATTACCAGCTTTAATTACAGTTACTAAAGATATAAATGAACCAAGGCTTCCTTCATTTAAAAATAAAATGAAAGCTAGAAAAGCAGAAATACAAACTTTAAAGTTTGAAGATTTAAAGGAATATACAGATGCTGATAAAGTTGGCTTTAAAGGATCACCTACAAAGGTTAAAAAGATAGAAGTACCAAAAATACAGAAAAGACAAGGAAAAATATATAGAGAGGCAGATACGGCTAAGGCAGAAGATGAACTTATAAATATATTTAGAAAAAAGAAAATTTTGGAGGCATAATGATATGGAAAAGGAGTATAGTGGAGTTTTAGTATTTGCAGAGCAAAAAAAAGGATCGATACATAAAGTAAGTTATGAACTTCTTGGAAAAGCCAGGGAACTTGCAGAAAAGCTAAATGTACTTGTATACAGTGCACTTTTAGGACCTAATGGCATTGATGCTAAGGAGCTCATATACAGGGGCGCAGATAAAGTATTTTATGTTGAAGATGATATATTTAATGTACCTGAAGAGACAATTTATAAAACTAATTTGGAAAGTTTAATTAAGAAAGTTAAACCTGAAATCTGTCTTATAGGTGCAACAAGCCTTGGAAGATCACTAGCACCTAGGGTTGCAGCTTCTCTTGAAACAGGGCTTACGGCGGATTGTACAGGCCTTGAAATAGATGAAGACGGTAAGCTTATACAGATAAGACCTGCCTTTAGTGAAAATATATTGGCACATATAAAGTCAGATACATATCCGCAGATGTCTACAGTAAGGTATAAGGAATTTAATGAAAACAAGAGAGATGAAAATAGAAAAGGTGACATTGTGAAAGTAGATGCAGTTAAGCCTGAACATGAGCTGGTAAAAGTTATAAAGGAATTGAAATCCCAGGAAATAAACATCTCTGATGCGAGTGTTGTAGTTGCAGCAGGCAAAGGATTAAAGAAAGCAGAAGATATGGCTATGATAAAAGAACTTGCTGACTTACTTTCCGGTGTAGTAGGAGCTAGCAGGGAGATAGTAGATGAGGGCTTTATATCTAAAGACTTCCAGGTAGGATACAGTGGAAACAGGGTAAAACCTAAATTGTATATAGCTTGTGGAATTTCAGGGGCTCCACAGCATTTGGCAGGAATGAAGGAATCAGACTTTATTGTTGCAATCAATACAGATCCGTCAGCTCCAATATTTAATGTATCTGACTATGGAATAGTAGATGATATGTACAAGGTGATACCTGATTTAATTAATAAAATAAAGCAAGGAAGCTTAGAAGCTGTAAGTTGTTAAAATAAAAAAGGGGGCATTAAAAACGAATACTGATTTAATAAGAGTCTGTGTTAACTCATTAGGTGCTTGTTGTGAGTAGCACAGGCTTTTTGGAATATTAAATTTTCAGTATAATGTTTTAAAAAGGAGATGTTTTGGTATGAGAAGCATAAAAAATATATCTGCCATTGGACTAGGGGCTATTGGATGTGCATACACCAGTAAATTGTATGATTTTAATCCACAAGGAATAAAATTTATATCTGGAGGAGAAAGAGCTGAAAGGTACAAAAAAAATGGATTTATAATTAACGGGAAGAAGTATGATTTTACGTATATAGATCCAAAGGAAAAATGCCAGCCAGCAGATTTGATTATTGTCGCTGTAAAGTCAAATCAGTTAACTCAAGCTATTAAGGATATGATAAATCATATAGGAGAAGATACTATTATAATTTCTCTTATGAACGGTATTACAAGTGAAGAAATCATAGGAAAAGAGTATGGAATGGATAAGATGCTCTATGCCTTGTGTATCGGTATTGATGGAAATCGAAAGGAAAACAATATTAGCTTCTCAAATATTGGAAATATAACTTTTGGAGAAAAAGTAAATAAGGTTTATTCAGAAAAAGTGCAGAGAGTAAAGAATCTTTTTGACAATGCAAAAATTCCTTACAAAATTCCAGAAGACATGATGCGTGCTTTGTGGTATAAGTTTATGATAAATGTAGGTATAAATCAAACTTCGGCAGTACTTAGGGCAACTTATGGTGTATTTCAAACTAAAAATGAGGCTAAAGAACTTATGGAATCCGCAATGTGGGAAGTAGTAAAATTATCACAAAAAGTTGGAGTTAATTTAAGCAAAAATGATATAGAAGAATGGCATAAAGTATTGAATACTTTAGGGCCTGACAGCAGAACTTCAATGTGTCAGGATATTATATATGGTAGGAAAACAGAAGTTGATATATTTGCAGGTACTGTTTGCAAGTTAGGAGAGAAATATGGTGTAGATACTCCTGTTAATAAAACCCTTTTAAATATAATAAAGATAATTGAATAGATAAATTTTATATTAATAACTATACTTATGTGTACCACAGCTGCAATTTTAGACAAAAGCTGTCATCTTTTTGCATTAGGCGGATGCACTTGGTAAATTTAAAGATAAAGATGGTGGGATGAGCAGATGGTAGTATTAAACGCAATTGGCAGTGTACTTAGCATAGTAATTATGATATGTACAGGATATGTTCTTACAAAATTTGAATGGCTCAATGAGAATATATCGAAAGTGTTTTCAAAATTAGTGTGCAATGTAGCCCTTCCTTGTCTTATGATTTCTAATTTAATGGATAATTTTACAAAAGATAAATTATATCATATAGGGAAGGGACTTATTATACCAGTTTTATCTATGGCTATAGGTTATATACTTGCTATATTGATTTCTAAGATTATAAAAGTGAGAAAGGAGAGAACTGGTACATTTCGATCTATGTTTTTTGTATCTAATTCTATATTTATTGGATTACCTATAAATTTGGCATTGTTTGGTTCAAAAAGTGTTCCTTATGTACTTTTATACTACATAGCAAATACTACTTTTTTTTGGACAATAGGTGCTTATGGGATAAGTTCAGACGGACAAGCTGGTAAAAAAACAAGTATTTTTTCAAAGGAGACTTTAAATAGAATATTTTCTCCTCCGCTTATGGGATTTATAATAGCAATGATATTGATATTTTGTGGAATAAAACTTCCTAAATTTGTTATGGATACCTGTAAATATTTTGGAGAGATGACAACACCACTTTCTATGTTGTTTATAGGGATAACAATTTACTATGTGGATATAAAGAAAATAAAAATGAGCAAAGATATATTTTTTGTTCTAATAGGAAGGTTCATTATATCACCTGCTTTAATAATATTTCTGGCAAGTTTCTTCCCTATACCTGATCTTATGAAAAAAGTGTTTATAATACAAGCTGCTATGCCAGTAATGACAAATACTTCTATAGTGGCAAAGGCATATGGTGCTGACTATGAATATGCAGCAGTAGTTACATCGTTAACCACGGCTTTAAGTTTACTAGTTATTCCTATATATATGTCTATAATATAGATTTTTTAATAATTGAAAACTATGCTTAAATATAGAAAATACAATTGTTTATAAATTTAATAAAATTATACACTACTAAATAATAAAGTAAATATGTAAAAACAAATCAGAATACAATTTTAATCTCAATAATAAAAAAGATAAAATACGGAAATATTATAAAAATACTATATTATTAATTTAATACTTAAATTACATATACACACTACAATTTTTGATAAAGAAATTATGAAAACAAATAAATTAAAGTAAGATAGAGTATAAAAAAGACAGACACACGCCCAAACGGGGCGAAGGTCTGTCGCGGTACCACCCAAATTATTACTTGTATGTATAACGGCTTTACCGGCATAACTTACTTTTATAAAGTTCAGTCTGCAACTTAGGAGTGATTTTCAACAACTTTAGCTTATGGGTTTCCACCAAATCCCCATTCTCTAGCAGCATATTTTTGTTTACTCTTCTCCATCATCGTTTTTTATTTGCACTAACTATACTATAAAAAAATATGTATGTCAACAATTTTTTTATTTAATTTCAAATTATGAATTGTAGTAAAATATAATTAATTCTATAAACATAAAAACATTTTTTATGATAATATAATGTAGTAAAAAATATAAATATAATACAATAAAAAAAATTTTAAAAAAGCTATTGACATTCTTATCATAAGGGATTATTATCGTCACATACACTAAATATTGATAAAGTAAATTTCAAAAGCAAATAAATTTTTCAAAAAGTGATTTAAAACCAATTAGGTTTATTTTAGTAACAATAAAATAAATGTTAGCTATTAGTTATATCCATGGGGGTTATTTCTAATCGATGTTTTGAATTGGTACAATTGTAGAGTATAAAGACAATGATAGGGAAGAGTAAATAGGAAGTATTTCTTAGAGAGTGAGATTTTGGTGAAAACTCATAAATATGACTATTGAAGGTAGCCTTGGAGTCGTGAGCTGAAACTAAGTAGGCTTTACCGGTAAAACCGTTATTACTTTGAGTAAAAAATTGGGTGGTACCGCGCGACCAAACTTCTCGCCCCAAGCAGAGAATGTTGGTTGTTTTTTTATACAAAAAATTAATGGTACTTGTCCAAATGCTAGTTCTTAAAATTGAAATGAATTATTTTATAAATTAGTATATTATTTAAATATTTAAAGTGTTAAAAAATCCAACATATACGAAATAGTATAAATAAATTATTCAGGAGGAAAGTATTATGGAAAAGTTAAAAGTTTATTATGACGAGGACGCAAATTTGGATATTTTGAAAGGAAAGAAGATAGCTGTACTAGGATTTGGAAGTCAGGGACATGCACATGCTTTGAATTTAAAAGAAAGCGGACTCGACGTAATAGTCGGTTTATATAAAGGTAGTAAGTCATGGAAAAAGGCTGAAGATTATGGATTTAAGGTATATGAAATAGCTAAAGCTGTTAAACAAGCAGATATTATAATGGTGCTTTTACCAGATGAAAAACAAAAACAAATTTATGAAGAAAGCATAAGAGATAATTTATCAGAAGGAAATGCATTATTCTTTGCACATGGTTTCAACATTCATTTTAATCAGATAATTCCACCTAAGAATATAGATGTATTGATGATTGCTCCTAAAGGACCAGGACATATGGTTAGAAGAGAATATACATTAGGTAATGGAGTTCCATGTCTTTATGCAGTATACCAAGATTACAGTGGAAAAGGAAAAGAAATTGCTTTAGCTTATGGAAAAGGAATTGGCGGAACTAGAGCAGGAGTTATGGCTACAACATTTAGAGTTGAAACTGAAACTGATTTATTTGGTGAACAGGTAGTACTTTGTGGAGGAGTTTCAGAACTTATTAAAGCAGGTTTTGATACCTTAGTTGAAGCTGGATATGCTCCTGAAAATGCATATTTTGAATGCTTACATGAGATGAAATTAATAGTTGATTTGATATATGAAGGCGGATTAGCTAAAATGAGATATTCTGTAAGTGATACTGCTGAGTATGGAGATTACAAGATAGGTAAGAGAATAATAAATGAAAATACAAGAGCTGAAATGAAAAAGGTTCTTAAAGAGATCCAAGATGGAACATTTGCAAGAGAATGGCTTCTTGAGAACCAAACTGGAAGACCAGGATTTACAGCAAGAAGAAAAATGGAACAAGATGCTCCAATAGAAAAAGTTGGTAAAGAACTTAGATCAATGATGTCATGGATCAAAGAAAATCCTGATAATGAGTAGTTTATAAAATGTTTATTTGATAACATTAAAATATTTATTAAATTGGGGTAATATTTAACAGTATACCAGTAAAAATTTATTTATAAATAACGCTTATGAATAAGGGGGCTTATCATTTAGCGGATGACCTAAGTTTGCAGGAGAAGTTGGGGGCACTTCACCCCCTAATCCCTGCAATATAAATATCTATCTTTTTAGGGGCAAAATAATTATAGGTAGATATTACTTGTAGATAAAAAAGGGCTTATAAATATAAATTTTTTATAAAATGTGCGAAAATTATATATATTATAAAAACTATGATGGAGAAGAGTAAATAGTATAGTATTTTTAGAGAATGGGGATAAGGTGGAAGCCCACAAATGCGAAACTTTTGAAAATCACTCCTAAGTTGCAGGCTGAAATTAGTAGGCCGTGTCGGTATTGCCGTTATTGGAGTTAAGAAAAAAGTTGGGTGGTACCGCAAAGCTTCTTGCCCCAGGCAGGAGCTTATTTTTTTATAAAAAATTTCTGAGTTTAAGGAGGATACTAAAAATGAAAAGTGATTCAGTAAAAAAGGGGATTAAGGCAGCTCCAGCAAGAGCACTTATGTATGGAATGGGATATACAAAAGAGGAGATTGAAAGACCTCTTATAGGAATAGTAAATTCACAAAACGAAATAGTTGCAGGTCACATGCATTTAGATGAAATAGCAAAAGCTGCAAAACTTGGAGTAGCAATGTCTGGGGGTACTCCTATAGAGTTTCCTGCCATTGCAGTTTGCGATGGAATTGCAATGGGTCATGTTGGAATGAAGTATTCTCTTGCTTCAAGAGAGCTAATAGCAGACTCAATTGAAGCTATGGCAATGGCTCATGGTTTTGACGGATTGGTACTTATTCCTAACTGCGATAAGATTGTACCTGGAATGCTCATGGCAGCTGCAAGACTTAATATACCAGCTGTTGTAGTAAGTGGGGGACCTATGAGGGCAGGAAAGTTAAATAACAAAGCACTTGATTTTAGCACTTGTATTGAAAAGGTGGCAGCTTGCAGTGATGGAAAAGTAACAGAGGAAGAGCTTGAAGAAGAGGCTAAGAGAGCTTGTCCTGGATGCGGTTCCTGTTCAGGTTTATTTACAGCAAATAGTATGAATAGTCTTACAGAAGTACTTGGAATGGGGTTACCTCTAAATGGAAGTGCCCTTGCACAAACTGGAGAGAGAAATCAGTTGGCAAAATATGCAGGAATGTATGTAATGGATTGTGTAAAGAACAATAGACGACCAAGAGATATACTAACTTTAGATGCATTTAAAAATGCTATAACGGTAGATATGGCTATGGCAGGATCTACAAACACAGTACTCCACCTTCCTGCAATTGCCCATGAAGCTGGTATAGAGTTTAATTTAGATTTGTTTCATGAAATAAGTAAAAACACACCTTGCCTTACAAAGTTAAGTCCAAGTGGTAAACATCATATGGAAGACCTCCATTTGGCAGGAGGAATACCAGCTCTTATGAATGAACTTTCTAAGAAAGGTCTTATAAATGAAGATGCACTTACTGTTACCGGAAAGACAGTGGGAGAAACTATAAAAGATTTTAAAGTGCTTGATTATGAAGTTATAAGAAGTGTAGATAATGCTTATAGCAGTGAAGGTGGAATAGCAATACTTAGAGGAAACTTAGCACTAGATGGAGCTGTAGTTAAAGAATCAGCAGTTTCAAAGGAAATGATGGTACATGAAGGACCTGCTAGAGTATATAATGCTGAAGAAGAAGCAGTTAAGGCTATATTTGGTAATGAAATAAATAAAGGTGATGTAATTGTAATAAGATATGAAGGACCAAAAGGTGGACCGGGAATGAGAGAAATGCTTTCACCAACTTCTGCTATAGCAGGTATGGGGCTAGATAAAGATGTAGCACTTTTAACAGATGGAAGATTTTCAGGAGCTACAAGAGGGGCAGCTATAGGACATATATCACCAGAAGCCATGGAAGGTGGATTAATAGGATTAGTAGAAGAAGGAGATACTATATTTATAGATATTACAAATAAAAAGTTGGAGCTAAAAGTAAGCGAGGAAGAACTTGAAAAGAGAAGAAAAAACTATGTAAAACCTGAATCTAAGATAAAAACAGGATATTTATCAAGGTATGCAAAATTAGTTACTTCTGCAAATACAGGTGCAGTTCTTAAATAAAGAGAGATTTTTATTGTACTTTTAATTTGCAAATATACTCAACTTTCGCAGTTTAAAAAATTACGATCTAAATGAATTCACAATTCACAGTTGACAATGCATAATTTCGGTAGATTTTTCTCCGCTGTGCTGCGAAAAATTTTAAATTTGAGGCTTATTGAATCTTTGCTTGAATAGTGCTATATTTTATATTTTCTGAAGTTTTAACGGAAGGAAATTATCCTTAATTGTGCATTGTGAATTAATTGCTTCGCAATTTTAGAATATTAAGTCAAAATGTCATATATGTGAAAGTTGAGTAAATATATTATTTAATTAAAAAAATAACTATTGACATTTAAATTGTTTTATAGTAATATATATTTATATTTAAATAATAAAAGCTGTGACAGGGACTATTAAATGTGATGTATATTTCAAAGAGAGTGGGATCTAGTGTAAACCCATAAATATTTCATATTGAAACTCACCCTTGAGCTGTAGGCTGAAATTATAGTAAGCTATGCCGGTGTGAATCGTTATTGAATTAAGTAATAAAATTGAGTGGTACCGCGAACAGACTTCTCGCCTCAAGAGACAGGCTGTTTTTTTGTGCTAATTTTTAATCTAAAATTACCTATATCAATTACTTTGAATTATCAATGAATCTTACTTAGTGGGAGTTTGTTTCTCCCCACTAAGTTTAGATGAATTATCTAGGGGCGTATCTACTGTTATCTCCCACTTTGATAGAAAAGCAGATATCCCAAATCTTTGATTTGGAGATAGTCGCTTTCACAGAGTGCGTGGGAGTGTTACAGTAGGTAGCTATCAGATAAATATTTAGTGTGTATAAATATATGAAAGCTTTGACAGGGATAAGTAGATATTATAATATTTTAAAGAGAGTGAGAGTTTTGGTGTGAACTCACAGATATGTAATATTGAAACTCTCCCTTGAGCTGTAAGCTGAAATTAGTAGGCTGGGCCGGCTTTGCCGTTATTAAATTGAGTAATAAAATTGGGTGGTACCGTGAACAGACTTCTCACCCCATAAGGAGTCTGTTTTTTTGTACCCAAAAATCCTATTAAATTGAATTTACAAGGAGAGATGGCTATGAAAGCTGCTGAAGCAGTTATCCAATGTTTAAAAGAAGAAAATGTAAATACGGTATTTGGGTATCCTGGTGCTGCAGTGGTTCCTATATATGAAGCTTTGAGAAAATCAGATGTGAAACATATATTAGTAAGACAGGAACAAGCTGCAGGACACGCTGCTAGTGGATACGCTAGATCAACTGGAAAAGTAGGGGTCTGTATAGTTACATCAGGACCAGGTGCATCTAATCTCATTACTGCCGTTGCTGCTGCATATATGGATTCTATTCCTCTTGTTATTATTACGGGTCAGGTTAAGTCTACATTAATCGGAAGGGATGTATTTCAAGAATTAGATATCACAGGTGCTACAGAATCTTTTACAAAATATAATTTTCTTGTAAAAGATGCCAAATCTATACCTAAGACTATGAAGGAAGCATTTTATATAGCTGACACTGGCAGAAAAGGTCCTGTGCTTGTAGATATACCTATGGATATAATGGAAGAAGATATTGATTTTGAATATCCTGAAAGCGTAAATATAAGAGGATATAAACCTACTGTTAAAGGACATTTTGGACAAATAAAGAAAATAATAGATAGAATTAAAATTAGCCAAAGACCTCTTATTTGTGCAGGTGGCGGAGTTATATTGGCAAATGCACAAAAAGAGTTGGAACAATTCGTCCGAAAATCACATATACCTGTTGTCCATACTCTTATGGGAAAAGGATGCATAAATGAGAATAATGATTATTATGTAGGCTTAATAGGTACTCATGGTTTTGCTTATGCCAATAAAGTTGTGCAAAATGCAGATGTTTTAATACTTATTGGAGCTAGGGCTTCAGACAGAACTATCTGTGGGGTAAAGAATTTTGCAAAGGATGCAGATGTAATTCATATAGATATTGATCCTGCTGAAATAGGTAAAATTTTAAATACTTATATTCCGGTAGTTGGAGATTGTGGAAATGTTTTATCAGATTTAAACAAAGAAATAGTACCTCCACAGACAGAAAAATGGATGAAGGAAATTAAAAATTGGAAGAAAGATTTGCATATAGAAAGAAAACCTACAGATAAAGTTAACCCTAAGTATGTTTTGCAAACTGTTTCTGATATATTAGGAGAAGATGTAATTTTAACTGCAGATGTAGGACAAAATCAGTTGTGGTGTGCCCGTAATTTTAAGATTACAGGAAATAGGAAAATTTTAACTTCCGGAGGCCTTGGAACTATGGGTTATTCTCTGCCAGCAGCTATTGGTGCCAAAATTGCCTGCCCTGATAAACGGGTTATAGCTTTTGCAGGTGATGGTGGATTTCAGATGAGCCTTTTTGAACTGGGAACTGTTGCTGAAAACAATATAAATATTATTATAGTGTTGTTTAATAATTCAGGACTAGGTATGGTTAGGGAAATACAGGACAATAAATATCCTGGTGAATTTGGAGTAAACTTTAAGACTAATCCAGATTTTGTTAAACTTGCAGAAGCCTATGGATTGATGGCTAAGAGAGTGGAAAATGATTCTGAATTTAATGGGGTTTTTAAAGAAGCGTTAAATTCAAATAGGGCGTTTTTGATAGAGTGTATTGTAGATCCTCATGAGAAAACTTTTTAGAAAGAGGTGAGTACTATAAAAAAGTATGTGATGTCAGTATTAGTGGAAAATCATGCAGGTGTTTTAAGTAAAGTAGCCGGACTTTTTAGTAGAAGGGGATATAATATTCACAGTCTTACTGTAGGAGTTACAGAAGATCCTGAAATATCACGAATGACTATTGTATCCATTGGAGACGACTATATGTTTGAACAGATAAGTAAGCAGCTGAATAAGTTAATTGAAGTTATAAAAGTAATAGAATTGAGTGAAGAGTCATCTGTTTATAGAGAGTTATCTCTTATAAAAGTTTCTGCAGAAAACAGTAATAAATTATTAATTATGGAAACTGTAAATACTTTTAGAGGTAAAATAGTAGATATGAATGAAAAAAGTATAATAATTGAAATAACTGGAAGTGAAAACAAGATATCTGCTTTTATTGAACTAATGAAGCCTTATGGAATAAAGGAAATTATACGTACTGGACTTACTGCCCTTCAAAGGGGAAGTAAGCTGGAAGATTAAATAAAAACTTATAATAAAAAATATCTCCTTTGTCTTTTATAAACATATTAAAGACAAAAGGGATATTTTTTTATTTCCTAATATTATTTATAAATAGTCATATTAACAGATATAAATTATATACTTAATATAGACAAATTATATTTTAAAGGTAGTGATAGATAAATGGTATGTCCTTTGACTACAAAAAAGGAGAATAACTCTAAGTTATTAGCATATCAGGCTATAGAATTAATTAAAAACAGACAAACGAAAAAATTAAATGCTATGTGGCTTGAGGTAACTGGATGCTCTGGAAATATTATTTCTTTCTTAAATAGTGAAAATCCAGGGATTGATTATACTTTAACTCATTTAATTAATTTAACCTATAACAACACTTTAATGAATTCTGAAGGAGAATTTGCTTTTCGCAAATTTTTAGATACACTAGATACTGAATTTATATTGCTTATAGATGGGGCAGTGTCTACAAAAGAAAAAGGTTTTTACAATATTGTTGCTAATTATGAAGGTAAACCTATCACTGCACTAGAAGCCGTAAAAATGGCTGGGAAAAAGGCAAAATATATTTTGGCTGTAGGAACTTGTGCTTCTTATGGGGGGATTTCAGCTGCAAGACCTAATCCTTCTGAGAGTAAAAGTGTACAGGAAATATTAAATAGGGAAATCATAAAATTGCCTGGTTGTCCCTGTCATCCGGATTGGGTAGTTGGAACTTTAGCTCATTTAATTGCTTTTGGAAAGCCTAAACTAGATAATGAAGGAAGACCACTTTTATTTTATAATGTGACTATCCATGATACGTGTACGAGAAGAGGATACTTTGATAAAGGCATTTTTGCTAAAAAATTTGGAGAAGAAGGTTGTATGTTTAAACTAGGATGTAGAGGGCCTGTAACTAAAACAGATTGCCCAAGAAGAAAATGGAATGGATATGTTAACTGGCCAGTTGGAGACAATACTAACTGTATTGGATGTGCCAATGGGAGTTTCCCAGATGGAATGGAACCATTTATTAGATATTAGGAGGATTTCATGAAAAAAACTATTACCATAGATCCTATCACAAGAATAAGTGGTTTTTTGGAAACTAAAGTAAAAGTAGAGGAAAGTGTTATTGTAGATGCAAAAACTAGTGGACTTTTATTCAGAGGATTTGAAAAGATGCTAAAAAGTAGAAATCCCTTAGATGCCGTATATTTTACAGAAAGAATATGTGGTATATGTTCAATTGCCCATGCAATGGCATCTACACTTGCTTTAGAAAATGCACTTAAACTTAAAGTGGATATAAATGATGTATATATACGCGATTTAATTCATGGTTTTGAAATTATGCAAAACCATTTGAGGCATTTTTATAATTTGACTATACCAAGTTATGTAAAAATGCCAGATATAGAGCCACTGTATTCTACACAATACAATAGTGATTACAGGCTCCCTGATAATCTAAATAAAAAAATAAGCGAGCATTATATGGAAAGTATTAAGTACAGCAGATTAGCCCATGAAGGATTGGCTGTATTAGGTGCAAAAGCTCCTCATGCCCATGGAATATTTGTTGGGGGAGTTACTGTGAGTATAAATTCATATAATTTAACAAAAGTCAAATCTATCATATCTCAATTAAAGAAATTTATAAATACTGTTATGCTTGAAGACGTATATATAATTTCTAAATATTACTCTGATTATTTCCATATGGGAAGGGCTTATGGTAATTTTATGACCTATGGACTTTTTGACAAATATTTAGATACTGATATAAGTTATGTAAAACCAGGGGTTTTAATAGATGGACAAAAGTATAATTTAGATAGCAGTAAAATAACAGAAAATATACTCCATACCTGGTATATAAGTGATAGAGAAAATCAAAAACCTGAAAAAGATAATATAGAAACAATCGATCTATCAAAGAAATTAGGCTACAGTTTTATAAAATCACCCAATTACAATGGTCATTTTATGGAGGTAGGTCCACTTTCAAGATTAATACTTTCAGGTGAATATAAGGGAGAAAGTTCCTGTATGGATAGAAATGTTGCCAGAGTGCTTGAAACTAAAAAAATTATAAATATAATGGAAGAACTGGCCAGGCGTATTGAACTTAAATCTAATAATCAGGATATATATGATATCCCGGATGAAGCCTTTGGCACAGGACTTTTAGATACTACAAGGGGATCCTTGGGGCATTGGATAAAAATAGAAAATAAGCTTATTAAATATTATAACATCATTACCCCTACGGTTTGGAATATTGGACCTAGAAATGAATCAGGTAAATTGGGAGTTGGAGAAAAATCTTTATTAGGCACAAAAATAAAAAAAATAAAGGAACCTGTAGAAATAGGAAGAATTATAAGATCTTTTGATCCTTGTGTTTCGTGTGCTACCCATTTGATAAGTGACAAGTGCGAGCCAATCGATGTCCAGGTTTTAGTATGAACTATAAGGTCATTGCCATAGGAAACGTCTTAATGGAAGATGATGGAATAGGAATTTATGTAGTGAAGAAAATAAGAAAACAGCTTATGGATAGCAATATAGAAGTTATAATTGGCGAAACGGATTTTGAGTATTGCCTTTCTTTAATAGAAGAGGGAGATTTTATACTTTTAATAGATGCTGCTTATTACGGTAAAAATCCAGGAGAGATAACGGTTAACAGTTTGAAAGATTATAAACAGAAAAAAAAATATTACACAGCACATAATTACAGTATAGTAGATTTAATAAAATTACACTACAAATCAGTAAAGGGATATATTATTGGAATTGAAATAAAGAGTGTTAGTTTTAAATTAGGTCTTAGTATGGAACTAGAAAATCAATTTCATATAATTTCAAAGAAGGTAGTAGAGAAAATTTTTTCGCTGTTAACGGATGAGTAATAGGAAGGAAGAATAAGTTGAATTTTCAGTTAACGCATAAAATTTATATCACCCAAAGAAAAATAAATCATTATACTCAAAAGATGGTTGCTGCTATGTGCCCATATGTGAGAAATTACTATGGATGTTTAATAAAAAATGAAATGGACGTATTAGTAAATATGATATACAGTAAGAAAATAAAAAGCAATAGACAAGGAGAAAAAGAGAAGCAGTTTACTTTACAGGAGCTTGCAAAGTATGATGGTTCTAAAGGAAAGCCTGCTTATATAGCTGTTTCTGGGGTAGTATATGATGTAAGTCTGTCTCCTGCCTGGGGTGGAGGAACTCACTTTGGATTGTATGCAGGAAAGGATTTAACAAGTGAATTTAAAGCATGTCATAAAGGTAATATAGGTATATTAGAAAATATACCCAAAGTAGGACAGATAAAGAGTTCATGATAGAAAGTTTTTTGAGTCAAAAATTAAAATTAAAGGAGGACGATCATGCACGACACTATATTATTAAGTAAGATATCTCAGGGTTTAACGGAATGTTGCAAATCAAAAAAAATTTTAAAAGTAAACAAGTTAACGGTAAATGTAAATGAAAATAGTCACATTAATTCATGTAACCTTTATGAGTATCTTAAAAACTATAATAACGATATAGTAGATGAAGCTACAAAAATTAAAATTGAGATTGAAGATTTGCCAGATCAAGTTGTAATTATTAGTAGCATAGAAGGTGATGTATCTGTAGAATGACTGTAAATGACAATTATAGGGTAATTTAAGTGGTGGGGTATTTCAAAATGATTACCTCCCTAAATCCATTTATGATCAACTTGTCCAGAAGGGGCTTAAAGTGTTTTTTAATTCTAAGATGTGTATAAATGATGGTGAAATTTCTTTTGGGCAAGTTGCTAGTGCTATTCTTGAAAAGGAGGAGAGAAAACATGTGCCTTGCTATACCAGGCAAAATAAAGTCTATTGATGGAAACTTTGCATATGTAGATATTTTTGGAGTAAAAAAAAAGATGAATATACAGCTTATAGAAAATCCTCAAGTGGAAGATTATATTTTAGTACATGCAGGTTTTGGAATACAAAAGATTGATATGAATTATTTTAACTATTTACAGGATATATTAAAAAATGAAATAGATAACGGGCAAAGCACATGAATACAAGGGATTTAACATCTGCACTGATAAACAAGATAAAAGAATATCCACTTCAAGATTTTAATATTATGGAAGTATGTGGTACCCACACTCAAAACATATCCAAATTAGGTATAAGAGAAATATTTTATCCTAAAATAAAATTCATATCCGGACCAGGCTGTCCAGTTTGTGTAACCTCTAAGGGATATATTGATGCTGCTATAAATCTTTCAAATAAAGAAAATGTTATAATAACTACTTTTGGTGATTTGATGAAAGTTAGCGGAAGCAGTCAAGATTTAATAAGGCAAAGGGCCAAGGGCAAAAAAATACAAATAGTCTATTCTCCACTGGATGCTTTGAAAATTGCAAAGGAAAATAAAAAATTCGAAGTTGTATTTCTTGCTGTAGGTTTTGAAACCACAGCTCCACTAATAGCACTTACAATAAAAATTGCAAAGAAGGAAGCTGTAGATAATTTTTCTATTTTAAGCGGTCTGAAAGTTATGGAACCAATTTTACATAAAATATTAAATGATAAAAGTCATAAAATACAAGGGATTATTTGTCCGGGACATGTAGCTGTAATAAAAGGTGCGAAGTATTTTAAATTTATTGCGGAAGAATACAACGTGTCAACAGTTATATCTGGATTTGAAAGCTTAGATATTATATCTGCGATATATTTTTTGATAAGACAAAAGGATATGCAGAAAAAACAGATCAAAAATCTGTATAAGACTTGTGTAACACAAAGTGGGAATGTATTTGCAAATACAATTATGGATGAAGTTTTTTATCATGAAGATTGTGTTTGGAGAGGTATTGGTGAAATTTACAAATCAGGATTGAATTTAAATAGTAAATATAAGGAGTTTAATGCACTAAAAAAATTTGATTTGAATATAGAAGAAAAAAACGACGACTGCTGTGTGTGCAGTGAAATTATATTAGGAAAAAAGTTTCCATGTAATTGTAAATTTTTTGGAAGAGAATGTACTCCTCAAGATCCTGTTGGCCCCTGTATGGTGTCTTCAGAGGGAGCTTGCTCCATATATTATAGATATGAAGGGGGAAAACATTATGAATGAAACTATAAAGTTAGTTCATTGGGATGGAGGTAAAGCATTTTTTATATTATGTGAAAATAATGGAGGTTTATAATAAAGAAATTATCAGGTATTTACTTTATTTGAAGAAATATACTCCATTTTGCCTGAATCTAAACTTGACCCTTGTAAAAGGCTGAAAGCAGAGGAAAAAGAAAAAGGACAGATGAGCCGAAATAGTACAACTATCCATAGGCTGTAGGAAAAAATTTTAGGAGCTCTTTTTAAAATCAGCCGAGCAGCGAGAACAAATAAAATCACATAACTTGCTGTAAGGCTCATGTTGACTACATCAACAAATAACTTCTGCAAGAAAAGTCCCATTTTTACTCCTCCTCATAGCTGTCGATTAGATTTTTAAGTTCTTCAGCCTCTTTTTTGCTTAACTTTTTATCATTCATAAATGCTGTAATAAATTGAGGGAGTGAACCATTAAAGGTCTTATTTATAAATTGCTGGCTTTCAAATTTTTGTACTTGCTTTTGTTTTACAAGTGATGTTACTATTGTATTTTCATTCTTCAATATTTTACGGCAGCATAATTTTTTCAAAACCGTATATGTTGTAGATTTTTTCCAGCCAAGATCTTGCTTGCAAAGTTTTACAAGCTCACCAGAGCCAAGGGGTTCATTTCCCCAAACAATACTTGCAAAACGGTATTCACTTTCACAAAGCTTGAACTGTTCCACGATATAGCTCCTTTCGGTCTATAACAATAGACTTATTATATTTTAAGTCTATCACTATAGACCAAACATGTCAACATAAATGATACCATATGAAGAGTATGCTGGTAATAAAATGTGGCTGTTGCAATAGCAATTTTTTAGATTGCTTTGAACAGCCACATTTAAATAATTACATTAAGTTTAACTTCTCTTCCATGGTCTCAAATTCCTTATTTACAGCTTCATCAGGTTTTTTAGTCAAAAGACTTACAACTATGATGGATATGAGAGATAAGGTAAAGCCAGGAATCATCTCATATAAGTGAGCAGATAATCCGGATACAATCCATAGTATAACTGTTAAACCTCCTACAATCATCCCAGATAAAGCTCCCCACTTGGTCATTCTCTTCCAGTAGAGACTTATTAAAAGAGCTGGACCAAAAGCAGAACCAAAACCTGCCCATGCCTGTCCTACTATACTTAAGATAGTTTTATTTGGAACATAAGCAAATAAAACTGCAACAGCTGCAACTACAAGTACAGATATTCTTCCTATAAATACCTGAGTGCGTTCTGGTGCTTCCTTATTTAAAAATGTAAGATAAAAGTCTTTTGTAATAGAGCTGGAGCAAACTAAAAGCTGGGAAGAAATAGTACTCATGATAGCAGCAAGCACTGCAGATAATATTATACCTGTAATAAATGGATGGAATAATATATCACCAAGACGCAAAAATACC
>ENA-UOOE01001038-UOOE01001038.1-fermentation-metagenome-genome-assembly--contig:-NODE-1038-length-24567-cov-8.594648_pt1 | contig 24567 bp, 17 predicted proteins | sample MGYA00245776_ERZ724021 | MGnify/ENA primary metagenome ERZ724021 (study PRJEB28704, sample SAMN03018321) | fermentation metagenome | biome: anthropogenic terrestrial biome; feature: soil; material... | reverse complement strand
TGTAAAAGTACGGCATTCATTTCATTACCGCAATCTGTGATCAGTTTCGGCACGACAGGATAATAAACTCCGTCGCCGACGGTAAGCGAAATGATAATTGTAACTATTGTGCCGATGGCAAGGCCAATTGGCGCGCCTAACAGACAGCGCAAAAGAACTTTCTTTTTCATAATAATCACCTCATATTCCCAATACTTGTTTGATTTTGGCGACATATCGCCTTGAAACATAAGTAACCGTGCTGTTTGATAAGGTAACGCAAATCGTTCCAGTAAAGCTCAGATCAAAGTTTTTGACCTTTTTGAGATTGATAATTTCAGAATTTGAAATCCGAACAAAACTGTTTTTGTCAAGTCTGTCTTCCAGTTCATACAACCGCAGACGCAGTGTATATTCCCCGCATCCAGTAATAGCAAAGATTTTTCCTGCGGCAGCATAGATGCGGATAATATCCGCCTGTTCCAGAATCTCAAGCGTATTTTCGCGGAAGCCAGCCAACATCTGCGGTGATTCCTCAGAAAGCTTTTTGACGATGGTGTTTATCTCGTCCGTCATCTTATTGGTTAGGACAATGATTTTGGGTTCCGTGCATGAACTGTCAATTTTGATTTCGATTTGCATCTTATCACCTCCCTGCTATGGTTACAGTATATGGAATATGGATTTATGTTTCTACTGATTTTCAATAGTTGGTCGTTTGTTGGCCATAGGCGGTAGAATATAAAAACAGTGAAATAGTTAATGTGGTTTTTTAACTTGACCATAGGCATGCATTTCCCAAGAATATAGCACCATATTTTGCTTCCTTAATCCGCAATTTCATATAGTCTATTAACTTAGTTTCGTTATCAAAGCATGAGAGCTGATAGGGATAAATTCCACTCAACGCTTTAGCAAAATTCTATTATGCTCGTAACCGGAAGCATATGAAAAAGGCCTAAGATCAATCTTTAATAGTTGTTGTAAATGAATCATATTATATCCTTTTCATGCTATGAAAACAATCAATAACTTTGGTTACAGCCTTTCAAGCCCACGTGAAATTTTTGGTATATTGGTATATAAAAAATATTTATCCCATATGATACGAATATTGAACGTTTTCTATAGTGATGATATAATATAGTTATGGAGGTGGTTTGTATGCCAAAAAAAGATGATAAATTAAATAAGACAGCAAAAAATTCATTTACAAAGAAAATGAAGAAAATATCTTATGATGAACATTTTACAAGAGCCACTGATTCAATTGATTTAATGAAAAGTTCGAAGCTGGCGGATATCGGAGACGGGATAACGCCAAAAAAAGAAAGTGAATATGATAGATATACAAGATAATAGTTAACGAAAATTCCTTCTATAGATTCCGACTGGATGAATAGAAGGAATTTTTGATTAAATTACGTATTTTGGTGCGGGTTTAGCTATTCTTGACATATATTATTTTTATGTTAGAATTGACATCAGAGGTGAATAATGTCGATTTTTATGGGGCAACCTGCATAAACGGGAAGTCCCCTTTTATGTTATTTTCAACAAACCAGTCAATAACAAAAAACGTAGCTAAAGATCATGAACATGTTTTTATGTTCATGATATAATAAAAGCGTAGTGAGCATATGCAAGCTCGATTGCAATATGCGATCGGAGCCAAAGATCATGGGCATGCTTTTGCCCATGATATAATAGGTTTTAAGCGTCAAGTCAAGAAGACCATTTTTATAGGAAGGCTTTTGGCTCTTAAATTCGATAGGAATAGAAACAGAGGGGGAACAACATGTTTACTAGAAAAGATTTGATTAAGCTAATCATCCCATTAATTATTGAACAGATTCTTGCGGTTACCGTTGGAATGGCAGATGGTATGATGGTTGCCCGCGTAGGTGAAGCGGCGGTTTCCGGAGTTTCTTTGGTTGACAGCATTAATGTATTGCTGATGGGATTGTTTGGTGCATTGGCTACGGGCGGAGCGGTGGTTACATCGCAATACCTCGGTCGTAAGGATGAGAAAAATGCCTGTACTTCAGCAGAGCAGCTGCTTGCATCAACCTTGGCATTGTCTTTCGTCGTTATGCTTGTTGCTTTAGTGTTTCGTAAGCCGATCTTAACCTTGATCTTCGGCCATGTGGAGCAGGAGGTTATGGCACATTCCATTACATATATGTTCTGGACATCTCTTTCCTTTCCGTTTCTGGCAGGATACAATGCCTGTGCGGCGCTGTTTCGGTCCATGGGTAATTCCAAGGTTTCTATGATTATTTCATTTATTATGAATATGATTAATATTGTAGGAAATGCCATACTGATTTTTGGATATGGTATGGGGGTTGCCGGAGCAGCGATTTCAACCCTGGTATCCAGGGCTTTTGCGGCAGTTGTATTGTATATTCTTTTACGGAGTAAGAGAAATGCTATTCATGTTAATACCCTGCGTTCCTTCCGGGTCAATCTGCCTATGATCAAAAAGATTCTTCGGATCGGTGTTCCGAATGGTATAGAAAACAGCGTATTTCAAGTGGGTAAGCTGTTGGTGCAGGGAATTATCGCAGGACTCGGAACCTCGGCAATCACAGCCAATGCGATCGCCGGTAACATCGGCGGATTGGGGATTCTTCCCGGTTCAGCAATAGGCTTAGCGTTAATCACCGTGATCGGGCAATGTGTGGGCGCCGGAGATTTTGACGGTGTGAAGTACTATACCCGTAAATTGATGAAGGTCACGTATTCCATCATGATCGTATTAAATATTGGCCTGATTTTTCTGATTCCTCTAATTGTTAAGCTATACAATTTGACGGACCAGACGGCAGAGCTTGCACAGCAGCTGATGACCTATCATGCGTTCCTTGCGATCTTTATCTGGCCAACTTCGTTTTCCTTACCGAATGTATTACGGGCGGCTAACGATGTTAAATATACGATGGTGATTTCCATGATATCCATGTGGGTATGGAGAATCGGCTTTAGCATCATTATGGTAAATGTTTTCCATCTGGGAGTTCTTGGTGTGTGGATTGCAATGACGATAGACTGGTTATTCCGTTCCATCTGCTTTGTGATTCGATTTCGACAGGAAAAATATAAAACATTGTCAACACTGTGATACCGAAAAGATCATGAACGTGTTACTGTTCACACCCGACATGTATCCATGTTTTGATTTCGATAAATGTATCCGAATCGGAGACGCTTTCGCTTAGTTGCATTACATAGCGGTACATAAGGCTCCAAAATACGGAGCCAAAGTACCGACGAATGCAAATACTCCTTATCAGATATCATTTATCGAAATCATATCCGGTAGGACAAAGGGGCTATTGCAACCAATATGACACAAATCTGCCAAATATTACACATACAATTTCTTTAAATATATAAGCAATCGGATGAGTTATGCCGATATATTAGGATGTAGAATGGTTTACTATAAGATAAGGCTTCTGGGAGGTAGTTCATTTATGAAAAAGTTAGGAACTGGTATAAAACTGTTTGTATGTCTGCTGTTTGCAGCTGTGATACTATATTCCAACGGAGAAAAAGCTTTTGCAGCGGAATTTGATCCGGCCGCATATAGTATGAAGATTGATGATAAAAAAATAACAGATGGCATCGTATATGACCTGGGTTCCTCCAGTGTTAAGATACGAATCGCCGATAAAGAGGATAACGCCCCGGACACAGAGCAAATCGATATTACTTGGGAAACTTCCGTTCCGGATGTGGTATCGATCGAAGCGGATGCTGTGAAATCAAGTGTGACATTAAAAAGAGAGGCACCGGGGTATTCGACCATAACAGCAACATTAAAAGAAAAAGGAACGGAAAACATACTTGGCACCTACCGCTGTAAGATTAAGATAGATTTTGCAATTGATTACGCCGCTATGGGCCTTGAAAAAGACGGAATCCTTGTATTAGATCCGGATAGTACGAAGCAGGTTTCTCTAAGATATACCGATAGTGTGGGTACGGCAATACCTTCTTCTGTCTATGCGGATGCATTCCTTTGGAATACGGACAACGCTTTGGTAGCTTCTGTGAATACCGCCGTAGATGCAGGGAAAGTAACCGCTGTCGGCGGAGGTTTTACGAAGGTGAATGTAAAAGCGGCAAATGGTGATCAGGATACGATTAAGTCACTGAAGGTAGCAGTAAAGCCAAGTTTTGCATTCATCGGGCAGGGTGTAACAGGAGATTCTACATCCCTTGAAGATCCCGTGTTTTCCTATCCGGAACCGATAAATGTACCGTTATCGGAATTTTATATTGATCCCAATACGAGTAATGTTAACAATTTGCATTGGGTGGTAAAAAAGACCATGACAGGGGAGGTCGTCTATTCCTCAGCATCCGATAGTAACAGCGATCTGATGAAGGTTAAGGCGAGCGACGGCGGAAGCCGGTTGTTTTTCTCTTCTGTGAAAGCGGGCGCTTATGATATTATTGCGTATGCAGATAAGAGTTTGGAAAACAAAACCGGTATCCCATATGCATTTATGCGAATCATTGTTCCGATTGCTTTTAACAGCTATGATATTGTGATGTCGGTAAATGATGTCTACAAGATTTTGGATAACTCGAATATCCCGTCTCTTTCCGTTCTTGATATTGATAGCCTTGAGAATCAGAACCCAAAGAAGCTTTTAAAATACTATTCGGCAGACGGTTCTTACAAAGCGATGCTAAAGGGAGAAACGACATTAAAGCTTCGATATAATGAGCATATGGCTAAGCCAATCTATCCGAATGATATTATTGTTCCAAAGGAATTTGATATTAATGTTACCGTTATTGATAAGATTGCCTTAAATAGAACCTCGGCAACCATCTATGAAAATGGAACTCTGCTGTTGGATGCAATCGTATCGGATGAGAATCTGACGGTGGAATGGCAAAGTTCGGATAAAACCATAGCTACTGTTGCCCCGGCGGAGGAAGGTAATGATAAAAAAGCGGTTGTTACGGCATTAAAGCCGACAAAGGCCGGAGAGCCTGTTATTATAACAGCAACATTAAAGGATGATCGCGGAGTTGTGAAATCAGTTACCTGTGAGGTTACCATAAAGCGGGCGGTATCAAGTATCAAAATTGATCCAAGCTCCGTGGTTTTACATGTCGGCGATACGGAAGTATTAGATGCGGTGATTACACCGGCAGAATTAAATGGGATAACGCCTCTTCACTGGGAAAGCTCCGATGAAAGGATTGTATCGCTTACGAAGTACAATAATTCATCGGTGAAAATTACAGGTAATAAAGCAGGCCGTGCAACGATAACGGCAATTGATCAGAATAATGTTGTGGTAGGCTACTGTCAGGTTACCGTGTATGAGCCGGTAGTAAGCATCGAATTATCCGAGACGGATATTGTTACTGACCTTTCAACAAAATATCTGCAGCTGAAACCAATCTTCACACCGGCGAATGCTACGAATCAGGAGATTACCTGGTTCTCAACCAATGAGAAAATAGCCACGGTAGATAAGTATGGTGTAGTTACAATCAAAGCAGCAGGTAAGGTTTCCATTGTAGCAACCTCCGTGGATAACCCGTCAGCGAAAGCAATCTGTAATATTACGATTGATACTCCTGTTATGTCTCTTACGATGGAGGAAACGGAGAAGACAATGAAGGTCGGAGAGACCGCACAGCTCTCTTATGTACTCCTGCCTTTGAATGCAACCAATAAATCAGTAGTATGGACTTCCTCGAATCCATCTATAGTCGATGTAGACTCCAAGGGTAAGGTTACTGCAAAAGGGAAAGGTACCGCGGTTGTTATCGTGAAATCCATGGATTATGGACTCAGTGCTTACTGTACCATAAAGGTCAATCAGACTACTGCAAAGGATGCAGGATACAAGTTCGATGTAACCGAGCTGCAGTTAAAGACTGGTGATGAGTATGAAATCAAAGTAACTTTTGAAGACAGTGATATGGAATTAACGGACCTGAGATGGGAATCAACGGATACTCAGATAGCGACCGTTGATCATTATGGTAAAGTGAAAGCGAAAAGGCCCGGTGTGGTTACGATTTCAGCAAGGGATGAATTCGGAGCAAAAGTTACTTGCAAGGTAACCGTAATTGAGCCGGTTGAAAACATAATTTTGAATTTTACAGAGAAAGCAATTCGAATTGGTGATAAATTTGATCTGGATGCGTCGGTATCTCCAAGTGATGCAACAAACCAAAAGATTACCTGGGTGAGCTCGAATCCGGAAATTGCAACGGTAAATAAAAACGGTTTGGTGGAAGGTCTGGCGCCTGGTATTGTTAAGATTACTGCTAAGGTTGAGGGAGAAACGATTACTGCAGTCTGTACGGTAACGGTAAACGAAGATGCTGCAGGAATTGAATTAAATCATATAAGTTACCGTCTTGGATTGGGGGATAAGGTAACGTTAAAAGCTATCGTAACTCCGGAATTTGCAAGTCAGAATGTGAAGTGGACTTCCAGTAATACAAAGGTTGCGTCCGTTAATTCTAAGGGTAAGGTGGTCGGAATTTCCTATGGCTTTGCTACGATAAAGGCAATGACAAAGGACGGAACCGAGCTGGAGGCAAGCTGTGAAATTGAGGTGGTTAAGCCGGTACAGCGGGTATTGCTGGACAAAGGCTCCATTTCGATGATGGCAGGGGAAACCAAGAAGCTAAATGCCACCATATCACCAAAAAGTGCTACCTACAATACGATCCATTGGACCTCCAGTGATGACAGCATTGCCATGGTAGATGAAAATGGCCTCGTTACTGCATTAAAGGCCGGTAAAGTCAGTATCTCAGCATCCGCAGAGGATGGCAGCGGCAAGAAAGCGGTGTGCATTGTGAATATCCGTGCAGGTATCCCCGCAACCGGAATCACCGCTATGAATAAGAAGATAACCATGGTACCCGGTGAGACAAAAACCGTTAAGGTTGTATTAAACCCCGTGAATTCAACGGACGGAATAACCTGGAGCAGTGACAATTCTTCCGTAGCCTCCGTGAATCGTAAGACCGGCAGTATTACCGCTCGTGCGACAGGTACCGCCAACATAACCGTAATGACGGATAACGGTAAAACAGCAGTCGTTGAAGTGAATGTAATCGGTTTGAATTTTACCGAGCTTACCATAGAACAGTATACGAACTATAATAGTTATCTGATCGTGGAAGGAACCTCCTCCAAGGTAAACTGGAGCATTGATAACCCATCGGTAGCGGAGATTACAAGAGTGGGTAACAGCAGTCTTAGAATAAGTTCCAGAGCGATCGGGAAAGCGACGATTACCGCAACGGTGGATGGCAGAAAGCTAAAATGCAGAATAACCGTAAAGGCGATCGGGTAGGTATTAAAAGTATTTGTCATATTTGACAATGAAACGAGGTTTCTTCGTTGTTTTCTACAAGATTGTTAAGAAAAGATTGATTCTAGGGTCCCAATATGCTACAATTGATGCAGAACATATGTTTTCGGAACATTTATGATAGGAGTGTCATAAGTAATTTTAAGATCTTGATCTGAATAGGAACTTATATATATTCATGTTAATTGTTTTGATATGACTTATGACATCCTAATCATTTATGTAGGCGCATAAGAAGCGGAGGGATAGTAATTGTTAGTAAGTCTGCACGTCAAGAATTTTGCAATTATAGATGAAGTTGAAGTTTATTTTAAGGATCACCTGAATATTCTGACCGGTGAAACGGGCGCGGGTAAGTCGATTATTATCGGTTCCATTAATGCGGCACTCGGTGCAAAGGTAGGCAGGGATATTCTTAGAAGAGGTGCAGACTATGCTTTAGTAGAGCTCGTTTTTCAGACAAAGGACGAGGAAATGCATAGAGTTATGAAGGAGATGGATCTTCCATGGGAGGATGGAATGATTATTATCTCCAGAAAAATTATGCCCGGAAGAAGTATTTCAAAAATTAATGGGGAAAATGTTACTGCATCGGCAGTTTCACAGATTGCCAGTCTTCTCATTGACATCCATGGACAGCATGAGCACCAGTCTCTTCTTAATAAGGCAAAGCATCTTGAGATTGTAGATCGTTTTGCAAAGGATGAGATCGGGTCATTAAAAGAGGAATTGGAGCTGTGCTATCAGGATTACATGAAATTTAAAAAGGAATATGACCAGGCAGGAATCGATGAAGAGAAGCGTTTACGTGAAATTTCATTTTTAGAATATGAGGTAAATGAAATAAAGAGCGCCCAGCTTGTCTTAGGCGAAGACGAAGAGCTGGAGTTATCCTATAAGAAATTGTCCAATGCGAATACGATTGCCGAGGGATTGCAGGCAGTATACCGAATGACCGGATATGAAACTTCTGCGGCAGGTGATACAATGGGACGTGCCCTTCGGCAATTAATGAAACTGGCGGAATATGATGACCGGATACCCTCATTTTTAAATCAGGCGAAGGACATCGAAGATATCTTGAATGATTTTAACCGGGATTTGTCCGAGTATATCTCCGATATGGAGAATCCGGAGGAAGAATTAGATGAAGTGGCAAAACGCCTGGATTTTATTAATCATTTAAAATCCAAATATGGCGGTTCCCTGGAGCAGATTATCCGCTATGGCGAGGAGTGCGAAAAGAAATTAGAGAAGTATCAGGATTATGATGCCTACATGCAAAAGCTTGGGAAATCTCTGGCAGATGCAGAGACAAAGCTAAAAAACAGGTGTGAAAAGCTGTCTCAGATCCGAAAAAAGCAAGCAAAGATTTTGACAGATAAGATAAAGGAAGCCCTTATTTCCTTAAACTTTCTTGAGGTTAAGTTTGAGATGACATTTGAGCGTACGAAGCATTATTCGGCAAACGGCTATGATGATGCTGAATTTATCATATCAACAAATCCGGGAGAAGCATTGCGGCCATTATCCAAGGTTGCATCCGGCGGTGAATTATCCAGAATAATGTTAGGTATCAAATCCGTGCTTGCCCAGAAGGACGACATTGAAACAATGATATTTGATGAAATCGATACCGGAATCAGCGGAAGGACAGCGCAGAAGGTTTCCGAGCAGCTTGCGAATATAGCGGGAAGTCATCAGATTATATGCATTACGCATTTGGCACAGATTGCTGCCATGGCGGATTCGCATTACCTTATTGAGAAGAAGACAGATGGAATGACGACGCAGACAACGATAGAGGAATTGAATCCGGAGGAATCAATCGATGAATTATCCAGAATCCTTGGCGGTGCAGAAATTACGGACCGTGTCAGGGAGAGTGCAAAAGAAATGAAAGAGTTGGCAGAAACTGCAAAAAAACTCAAGCGTTAAAAACTAAAAAAAGCGAATACTTAATGTGAGGATATACAATACTATGTATATCCTTTTTTGATTCATTTTTATGTGCACAGATAAAAAATCGTTAAGCATAGATAAAATTTTACAAAATAGAATGGCAATTGCTTCTGTTTCAATACTTACAATCAACCTTAGAATTATCACATCTCTAGGCTAGGTTTGCGCTTTTATATGTGGCACACATATGAATCGAAAATGCATTCATACAAAAAAAGGCGAAGGTTGAAAGAAATACACTTTCAACCACAAATTTGTGCCTGCGAAATTCTCGGCACAAATTCGGATGCACAAAATACATGTGCAGGAATAGAGAAAATTATGCATAAAAAGGACAGAATTAGGGCACGAGGTGAAAGGATGAGGAGTAAGAAGATTTACAGAAGGGTTTTGATTCTTCTACTAATTTTTAATATAATTGGGATGGTCCTATTTATATATTTTAAAATTATAAAAAAAGTACCGGATGAAATTAAAATATTAGTAGGAAAAGAAGAAAGTTTTGATTTTAATATGCCGATCAAGGCGAATATAGTCACGGAAGATATCGGTGTAATCAGTGTTAATGACTTGAAGGTTCCGGATAACCAAATCAGCATTGACATGAAGAAGCCTTTTACTTTGGGATCTACGAAAACAGGGAAATATAATATCAATCTTAAGCTTTTTGGCTTATTTAATTTTAAGAACATATCTTTGGATGTTATTGAAAATATCGAATTAATCCCATGTGGTATCCCAATTGGTATCTATGTTGAAACGGATGGTATCCTGGTGCTGGGAAGCGGAAGAATTACCGGTGAAGATGGTCTTAACTATGAACCGATCAACAACAAATTAAAATCCGGAGATTATATCCTTGAAATCAATGGAGAAAAAGTAAAAGATAAGGAAGATGTAATTGAAGAGATACAAAATAGTAATGGCGATGATATTAAATTATTGGTTCGACGAAATAAAGAGAAAATTACAGTTCGTGTTACACCGGTTAAGGCAACGGACGGAAAATATAAAATAGGAGCATGGATTCGTGACGATACCCAGGGTATCGGTACCTTGACCTTTACCTCAACAAAAGGAGATTTTGGCGCACTGGGGCATGGAATTACGGATATTGATACCGGATTATTAATGGATATCTCCGAAGGCAGTGTTTATGATGCGGATATCATGTCCATCATCCGCGGGAAAGAGGGAGAGCCGGGGGAGTTGATCGGCATGATAAGGCAAAGCAAGAAATATAAGATAGGACGGATAGATCAAAATACGTTGCAGGGAATCTTTGGAACCATCGATAACAATTACAATTGGCTTCTAAAGCAGGAGCCGCTTGATATCGGATTAAAGCAGGAGGTGCAAAAAGGTCCGGCTAAGATTCTGTGTACGATACAGGATAAGGTAGAGGAATTTGATATACAAATTGAAAGCATCGATATAAGCAACAGTAACCATAGTAAGGGTATCGTAATTCGAATTACCGATGAGAGGCTTCTTGATATGACAGGAGGTATTGTGCAGGGAATGAGCGGCAGCCCGATCATCCAGAATAATAAGATAATTGGCGCTGTTACGCATGTCTTTATACAGGATTCAACGAAAGGCTATGGTACATTTATTGAAAACATGGTAAATAATTTAGAATAAGGAAGTCTTTTGTTTTCTATTGTTACAAAAAATCATTCGACGAAAAGTCATAAAAAATAAGGATTAATCGTGTGATTTAACATCACAATAACTCCTAATTATTTACAATCATACAAAATGTTGTGGTTTATTTTTTTCTGTTCATATTATGGGTAAATCCACTGTCGAATGGTGCGGCAAGAAACAATTGATTGTTTGAAAAGTTCTATATATAATTTCATTATGGTAAATATTTACAAACGTATGCGCATATTTCTATTATTAAAACTATTTTAAGACTGTAGAATTTTTGGTTATGTTGTAGAGTATTAGCTAAATATGTAAAATATGAACAGAACTGGCAGGAAAGCACTACCAAAATTTTGGCAAATATGCTAATGCTATATTTATTGACGGATAATCATGGACGATGTATAATATATTCACATAATCAAAAGTTATACATTAAACATCACGAAAAGCGAAAATGTAATATCAACGACCCACTAACATAAGAACTCAAGAAACGTATGGGAACAATATAAGGAACCATTTGAATTGAAGAAACAGAATAATGTGATGGAGGTTGGGAAGTAATGAGTAAGATTAACGTAGCTATTGTTGATGACAATGAAAGGATGGTGAATCTACTAGAAGATATTCTTAAGGAAGATGCAGATATCGAAGTAGTAGGTAAATCTGAAAATGGTATTGATGCTTTAGACATGATTAAAGAAAAGAAACCGGATGTTGTATTATTGGACTTGATTATGCCAAAACTTGACGGTCTAGGCGTAATGGAGAAGGTAAGAAGGGATTCCGAGTTCAAAAAGAACCCTTCTTTTATTGTCATAACTGCCATCGGTCAGGAGGGAGTTACAGAAAGTGCTTTTGAGCTTGGAGCGAATTACTACATTATGAAACCATTCGATAACGACGTGGTTTTATCCCGTATTAAACAGCTAAAGGGAGATTATCATAATAAGCTGATTGATAATCACAGAGTAAGCGCTTATGAAAACAAGAGTACTTATATGGAAAGAAACTTAGAATCCGATGTAACCAATATCATTCATGAAATTGGTGTACCAGCACATATTAAAGGTTATCAGTACTTACGTGATGCGATCATGATGTCAGTGAATGATGCAGAGATGCTTAATTCCATAACGAAGCTACTTTATCCTTCTATAGCGAAGCGTCATAAGACAACGCCCAGCAGAGTTGAAAGAGCAATTCGTCATGCAATTGAGGTTGCCTGGAGCAGAGGGAAGATGGATACAATTGATGAGTTATTTGGCTATACCGTTAGCAATGGGAAAGGGAAACCAACGAATTCAGAATTTGTAGCATTAATTGCGGATAAGATAAGATTGGAGTATAAATTAAGATCATAAATAAATATAGAAAGATTTTTATAAGAGTTTGTCTCAGATATTGTTTTGGGACAAACTCTTTTTTGATACAAAAAAATGACTTATGACACTTCAATTAAAATTGGTTTGGAAAATCTACGAATATCTTTATGCTTTATTTGTAATAATAGTTTTTGTATAACAAAACATAAGGAGGGTTTTCTATGGCAAATTTAAATGAGATGGAGCTTCAGAATCTTCGGCATCTGCTGCAATTTGGCGAATCAAGCTTAGAGAAGTACAATAGTTATGCGCAGAATGCGAACAATCAAAATGTGAAGCAGTTCTTCCAGGAATCGGTACAGTCCTGTACCCAGAATAAGCAGACAATTATGAAGTTTTTACAATAGGAGGCGATCTATATGATGCAAGAAAAAGCAATGGTATCGGATGCATTAAATTCAATTAATGCGGATTTGAAATCTTTGGCAGATATGATTTCACAAACAGAAAACCAGGAGTTGCGAAGCGCACTTCAGCAGATGAGAAATGAATCGGAAAAATCACAGTTTGAGCTATACAATCTTGCAAAAAGCTTAAATTATTATGTACCTTCGCAGAAAGCATCGCAGGATGCGATCAGCCAAGTGAAATCTGAGTTTACACAAAGCTCAGGAATGGGTGGAAGTTCCGGAATGAGCGGAAGTTCCGGAATGAGCGGAAGTTCTGGAATGAGTGGGAACTCTGGAATGAGTGGAAGTTCCGGAATGCGTTAACGTTCCCATAAAGAGTGAAACGTTCCGATGCGGATAAAAGCTCAAAATAAAGGGTAAATATTGCGTAAAGATAGATCCCGACGGGTAAAGCAAATTTCTTTACCCCCCGGGATTTATGTATCTGTGGATAAATAAAGCTATGTAAAATGTATGTAATGAATGTAAAATGTATGTAAAGTAGATTTACCTGCTGTAAAGAGTGTGCTAATATTAATTTATATGTGATTTTTTATACATATTAATCTAACTTAATCTACGGAGGTAATATGAGTACGATCGAAATTCTAGAGCTGATTTTTGTATTTGCCGGTGGGCTGGGAATGTTTCTATACGGCATGAACTTGATGGGGGACGGGCTGCAAAAATCCGCCGGAAATAAGATGAAACAATTGTTAGAATATCTGACGAATAACCGTTTTGTAGCAGTTTTAGTAGGTACTGTGGTTACCGGTATCATTCAGAGCTCCTCTGCAACGACGGTCATGGTTGTCGGTTTTGTCAATGCGGGTATTATGAATTTAAATCAGGCGGTTGGTGTTATTATGGGTGCCAATATCGGTACAACGGTAACCGCATGGCTGGTATCCATGAATGAATGGAGTGCAATACTTAATCCAAGTTTTTTTGCTCCTGTGCTAGTTGCAATCGGGGCATTTATAATGATTATGTCAAAGCATCAAAAGAAGAGAGACATCGCTGAAATCCTATTGGGATTTGGAATCCTGTTTGTCGGGTTAAACTTTATGTCCAATGTTATAAAACCATACAGCAATTCTCCGGTTTTTGTCAAAGCATTCAAGGTGCTTGGGAAAAATCCGCTTTTTGGTATTCTGGTCGGCACAGTTGTAACCGCGATTATTCAAAGCTCCTCAGCTTCGGTTGGAATTCTTCAGACATTGGCTATGTCCGGTTCGGTGACCTGGAGTTCTGCAATTTTCATAACACTTGGACAAAATATCGGGACATGCATTACGGCGATTCTATCCAGTATTGGTGCGAATAAAACGGCAAAGCGGGCTGCGGTTATTCATCTTTCCTTTAATGTGATTGGCACGATAGTCTTTGGTACTCTGATGTATGTCGTATTTATTATCAACCCGGCTTTTGCGAACAGTAATATAAACAGTGTGGAAATATCAATCTTCCATACGGTATTTAATCTGTCGAATACCATACTTCTGTTTCCGTTTGCAAATGGACTGGTTAAATTATCCGGAATCTTCATTCATGATTCGAAGGAAGAAGTTGCGGTTGACGAAACTCTTGTTACCTTAAGTCATCTGGATGATAGAATATTGGAAACCCCTTCTTTTGCCGTTGCCAATTCCATAAAAGAAGTCGTTCATATGGGACAGATCACATTGGACAATGCAAGAAATGCGGTAGAGGCTTTGCTTAAGAATGATAAAGAAAAGGCGAACAAGGTGCTGGAGGTTGAGAAGATAATTGATGCTCACCAGAAAATCATTACAGAATACCTGATCAAAATTAATAACATCTCCTTAACGGAGAAGCAGCATTATGTTGTCAATGATTTGTTCTATACGATTACCAATATTGAAAGAGTCGGTGATCATGCGGAGAATCTGGCGGATCTTGCGTTGGAAAAGATCAAGGATGGTATCTATCTATCGGAGGTAGCATACCATGAGTTGGAGGAGATCTCTAATGATGCGGTCAATTCATTTGACTATGCCATCCGTGCAAGAGATACCGAGGAAATAAAATATATCCGGGAAGTAGAAAAATTAGAGAAAAAAGTAGATATTTTAGAGGATAAGCTCCGGCAGGAGCATATCGACCGTTTGTCCAATAGAGAATGCACACCGGAGAATGGGGTAATCTTTATTGATGCTTTGATCAACCTGGAACGAATATCGGACCATTCTTTGAATATAGTGAATTATGTTGAAAATGAGTTAAATTTTTAGTCTAAATTGCAAAAGATGGATAAGAATTTGGAAATATTTTTGGGGTTAAAATAGAGAAAAATCTATCCGTTTAAAATTGCACAAAAATAGTTGCACGGCTGAATTAATAATAAACAGAATCATCATAATTTATTAAATTTGAATAAGCCCTTGATATTTTTTTTCAAATTAGGTAAAATGAACATGGATTGAGAAAAATTTGTCAATCCACATCGATGTTTTTAATTAATTGCTGTCGTTATGGCAGTAAATTATAAATATTATTTATTAGGAGGAATTAATCATGGCAGTAAAAGTAGCAATTAATGGTTTCGGACGTATCGGCCGTCTTGCTTTCAGACAGATGTTTGGCGCAGAAGGCTACGAGATCGTAGCAATTAACGACTTAACGGACGCTAAGATGTTAGCACATTTATTAAAATACGATTCATCTCAAGGCAGATATGGCAAAGAAGTTGTAGCAAAAGAGAACTCCATCGTTGTAGACGGTAAGGAAATTACTATCTATGCTAAGGCAAATGCAGCTGAGTTACCTTGGAAAGAGCTTGGTGTAGACGTAGTACTTGAGTGCACCGGCTTCTATACATCAAAAGCAAAATCTCAGGCACATATTGATGCAGGTGCTAAGAAAGTTGTTATTTCTGCTCCGGCTGGTAAAGATCTTCCAACCATTGTATTCGGTGTAAATGAGAATACATTAAAAGCTAGCGATACAATCATTTCTGCAGCTTCTTGTACAACAAACTGCTTAGCTCCTATGGCTGACGCTTTAAATAAATTAGCTCCGATCGAAAAAGCTTACATGGTAACGATCCATGCTTACACCGGTGATCAGATGACACTGGATGGCCCTCATAGAAAAGGTGACTTAAGAAGAGCTCGTGCTGCAGCTGTGAATATTGTACCGAACTCCACCGGCGCTGCAAAAGCAATCGGTCTTGTAATTCCTGAATTAGCAGGTAAATTAGACGGTGCTGCACAGAGAGTTCCGGTTCCTACAGGTTCCACAACAATCTTAACATCTGTTGTGAACAAGGAAGTAACTGCAGAAGAAGTTAACGCTGCAATGAAAGCAGCTGCAAACGCTTCCTATGGTTACACAGAAGATGAGATCGTTTCTTCTGATATTATAGGGATTACTTATGGCTCTTTATTTGACGCTACACAGACCAAGGTTATGGAACTGGAGAACGGTAAGACTTTAGTTAAGACGGTTTCCTGGTATGATAACGAGAACTCCTATACAAGTCAGATGGTAAGAACAATTAAATACTTTGCTGAATTAGCATAATTGTAATAGTATTCCTATGCTTAATTGATCCATCATGGGTCCGGTCTTCTTTGGACCGGACCTTTATTCATTTTGAGAGTTTCGCAATCACCTATGTATAGCTTCACTATGAAAGGAGAAATTGTATGTTAAATAAAAAAACGGTTGATGATATCAATGTAAAAGGAAAAAAAGTATTGGTTCGCTGCGATTTCAACGTTCCTCTGCAGGATGGAAAAATTACCGATGAAAATCGTCTTGTAGCAGCGCTTCCTACGATTAAGAAATTAGTAAAGGACGGCGGAAAAATCATTCTTTGTTCCCATTTAGGAAAGCCAAAGGGAGAACCGAAGCCGGAATTATCCTTGGCACCGGTAGCAGCAAGACTTACCGAATTATTAGGACAGGAAGTTAAATTTGCAAAGGACGATGAGGTGGTTGGACCGAATGCAAAAGCAGCGGTTGCAGCTATGAAAGATGGAGATATCATACTTCTTGAAAATACACGTTACCGTGCAGAAGAAACAAAGAACATAGATACGTTTAGTCAGGATCTGGCATCCCTCTGCGATGTGTTTGTAAACGATGCATTTGGTACAGCACATAGAGCACATTGCTCCAACGTTGGCGTAACCAAGTATGTAAAGACTGCCGTTGTAGGCTATCTGATGCAGAAAGAGATCGAATTCCTTGGCAATGCAGTAAATAATCCAAAGAGACCTTTCGTTGCTATTCTCGGTGGTTCCAAGGTATCCAGTAAAATTTCCGTAATCAATAACCTGCTTGATAAAGTGGATACTTTAATCATCGGCGGTGGTATGGCTTATACCTTCATGAAAGCATCCGGCGAAGAGGTTGGTAATTCCTTACTCGAGGAAGATTACTTAGATTATGCGAAAGAAATGATGGCAAAGGCAAAGGAAAAAGGAGTTAATCTTTTAATTCCGGTTGATACTGTTGTCGGCAAAGAATTTTCCAACGATACCGAATTTAAGACTGTGGGACGCGGACAGATTGAGCCGGGCTGGGAAGGCCTGGATATCGGCGAAAAGACCTGTAAGATCTATGCAGATGCGGTTAAGGATGCCAAGACCGTTGTATGGAACGGACCGATGGGTGTATTTGAATTCCCTAACTTCGCAAAAGGTACGAATGCAGTAGCAAAAGCATTATCGGAAATTGATGGTACAACGATTATCGGCGGCGGAGATTCTGCCGCAGCTGTTAATATCTTAGGCTATGGCGATAAGATGACTCATATCTCTACCGGCGGCGGAGCATCCTTAGAGTTTCTGGAAGGAAAAGAGCTTCCCGGAGTTGCGGCAGCAAACGATAAATAAATTCCGCGATAGGCGAAGGCAGGTAGTGTGAAGAAAAAACATCTTCACACGGGAAGAACTGCGAAGTTCGCACATAGGTGCTTACTCCTTGTTCTTCCGGGCTTTTGAGATGCCGCAAAGCGGCACAAAGTTTGCAGGTTGTCGAAATGGCATGGTTATTAGAATGATTAGGAGGTAATTATGCGTAAAAAAATTATTGCAGGCAACTGGAAGATGAACAAAACTCCCAGTGAGACGGTAGCTTTATTAAATGAATTAAAACCCCTCGTAGCAACCGAAGAGGCAGATGTCGTGTTCTGTGTACCGGCAGTATCTCTGATTCCGGCAATGAATACGGTAAAAGGGACCAATATTGCAATCGGTGCAGAAAATATGTATTTTGAAGAAAGCGGTGCTTATACCGGGGAGATTGCTCCGAATATGCTTACCGATATCGGTGTAAAATATGTTATTATCGGACATTCGGAACGAAGAGAATATTTTGCAGAAACCGATGAAACCGTTAATAAGAAAGTGTTAAAAGCATTCGAGCATGGTCTTACCCCGATCATCTGCTGCGGTGAAACCTTAACACAAAGAGAACAGGGCGTTACGATTGACTTTATCCGTCAGCAGATTAAGATAGCATTCCTCAATGTTACCGCAGAGCAGGCGAAGAAAGCAGTCATCGCTTACGAACCGATCTGGGCGATCGGTACCGGTAAGGTGGCAACCTCCGCACAAGCACAGGAGGTTTGCAAAGCGATCCGTGATTGCATCGCACAAATCTATGATAGAGGAACCGCAGATACCATCCGTATTCAATACGGCGGCAGTGTATCCGCAGCCAGTGCGGCAGAGCTCTTCTCCCAGCCGGATATTGACGGCGGCTTAGTCGGTGGAGCAAGCTTAAAGCCTGATTTTGGCAAAATTGTAAATTACAATAAGTAAATAGAATAAACATTTTTGTTTCATTACCTTGGGCAGGATGCATAATCCTGCCTGAGGATTCGTGAAAGCATATGTTTGGCGGTGCTTTCACATAGAGTAACGTAATAACGCTTTTACGATACAATATAGAAGCACAAACGGATATAAAAAGGAGCATATAGATATGAGTAAAAAACCTACTGTTTTAATGATATTAGATGGATACGGCTTAAATGAAAAAAAAGAGGCGAATGCGATTGCAGAAGCCAATACACCGGTCATGGACCGGCTGATGGCAGAGTATCCTTTTGTAAGAGGAAATGCAAGCGGTTTGGCCGTCGGTCTGCCGGAGGGACAGATGGGCAATTCGGAGGTCGGTCATATTAATATGGGCGCCGGCAGAATTGTTTACCAGGAATTAACGAGAATAACGAAGGAAATTGAAGACGGTACCTTCTTTACGAATGCGGCATTCATGGCTGCGATTGATAATTGCAAGAGAAATCATTCCGATCTTCACTTGTACGGATTGGTATCCGATGGCGGCGTTCACAGCCATAATACACATTTGTACGGATTATTGCGATTAGCGAAGAAAGAAGGGCTTACAAACGTCTATGTACATGCTTTCTTAGACGGGAGAGATACGGCTCCAACCTCCGGGAAAGGCTTTATCGAGGAACTGGGAGAGCAGATGAAAATCATCGGGGTCGGTAAAATCGCTTCCGTAATGGGACGCTACTATGCGATGGACCGGGATAACCGCTGGGATCGTGTGGAGAAGGCTTATCGCGCTATTGCATATGGCGAAGGCGTGCAGGCAGAGAATGCGGTAAATGCGATACAAGATTCCTATGACGCTGAGAAATACGATGAATTTGTAATTCCAACCGTTATCATGGAGAAGGGTAAGCCGGTTGCAACTGTGAAGGAGAACGATTCCATCATCTTCTTCAACTTCCGCCCGGATCGTGCGAGGGAAATCACAAAAGCATTCTGTAATGATGATTTTGATGGTTTTTCCAGAGAAAAGCGCATGAATCTGACTTATGTATGTTTCACGGAGTATGATATCACCATTCCGAATAAATTAGTGGCATTCCATAAGGTTACGATCAACAATACCTTTGGACAATTCCTTGCGAAAAATCATAAAACACAGCTCCGTCTTGCAGAAACAGAAAAATATGCACATGTTACCTTCTTCTTCAATGCCGGAGTCGAAGTTCCGAATGAGGGGGAGGAACGTATCCTTGTTAATTCCCCGAAGGTTGCAACCTACGATCTTCAGCCGGAGATGAGTGCATATGAGGTTGCGGATCATCTGGTGAAGGCGATCAAATCCTTAAAATATGATGTAATTATTGTTAACTTTGCGAATCCGGATATGGTAGGACATACGGGAGTCGAAAGTGCGGCGATTAAAGCAATTGAGACTGTTGATGAGTGCGTAGGAAAAGCGGTGGAAGCCTTATTATCCGTTGACGGACAGATGTTTATCTGTGCGGATCACGGGAATGCGGAACAGCTTGTGGATTATGAAACGGGAGAACCGTTTACGGCGCATACGATTAACCAGGTACCTTTTATTCTGGTGAACTATGATAAAAATTATAAGCTGGCAGAAGGCGGGCGCTTAGCCGATATTATTCCTACGCTGATTGAAATGATGGGTATGGTAAAACCGGACGAGATGACAGGGAAATCCCTACTGATTAAAAAATAGAAAATAAAATAATTGAAATAATTCCTACAGTATGGTAAAATAGGCGTAGTTTTAGGAGGTGTGAGCAGTGGAGATTTTGAAAGTTACCGTACAAATCATATATGTCCTGATTTGTATTGTCTTAATTGTCATCGTATTAAAGCAAGAAGGAAAATCAGAGGGCTTAACCGGTACACTAACGGGTATTTCCGATTCTTATTGGAGCAAAAATAAAGGCCGCTCAAAGGAAGGCTTATTAGATAACGCTACTAAGATTTTAGGTGTATTATTTGTCGTGCTTTCCGTAGTACTTAATCTTTTTTAATGAATATGAATTCTAAAAACACTCTGAGCTATCAGGGTGTTTTTTGTTAAGAGGCCAGGTAAATCGGCGTTACTGTTCACACCTGGGCAAAGTCTATCCTATGATTTCGTCAAATGTATCCGATTCGGAGACGCTTTCGCTTAGTTGCATTACGTAGCGGTACATAAGGCTCCAAAATACGGAGCCAAAGTACCGACGAATGCAAATACTCCTTACCGGATATCATTTGTCGAAATCATATCATGGTATACATGATGGGTGTGAACAGTAACATGTATTTGGTTAAGAGAGTGAAACTGCTTGCAAATACGGAATAAAACAAGTAATATATGGTATATTATAAATTTCTGCTGCTGGATATTTTTTGCCGAAGAAAGGGCATGAGAAAGTAAGAGAATGGGGAAAATAGAGAAAGAAACGGATACTTTACACCATAGATTGAAATTTTGATAAAAAGCGGGTGCATAAATGAAAGAAAAAAATAAAGAAATTTTAGAAGAGAAACGAACTATGCTTGAGGATTTTATCTCAAGAGAAGAATATAAGCCGTTACGATTTAAAGAGTTTGTCGGATTTCTGCAGGTTCCCAGAGGCGAGAAGAACAATCTCAAGGAACTGCTTGATCAGTTCATAAAAGAAGGAAAGCTTATTCTGGACCAGCAGGGGCGTTACCGCATTCCCGGAGATAATATTAAGGTTGGCACCTTTGCCGGAACGCAGCGAAACTTTGGCTTTGTTATTCTGGAAGGGGAAGAGCAGGATATCTTCATTCCGGAGAATGCAACCAAGGGAGCTTTGCATGGCGATAAGGTCATGGTTGCCATTAATGAGGAACAAACCGGTAAAAGAAAAGAAGGCACCATTCTTGATATTATGGAGAGAGGGAAAACCGAGCTTGTCGGTACCTTCGAAAAGAGCAAAAATTTTGGCTTTGTGCGTCCCGATAATCCGAAGTTTGGACGGGATATCTTTATCGCCAAGGAGCATACGATGGGGGCGGTTGGCGGGCATAAGGTCGTGGTAAAACTTACGAAGTTCGGCGATGGCACTCAGAACCCGGAGGGAAAGGTAATTGAGATTTTAGGTCATGTAAATGATCCCGGTGTGGATATTATGTCAATTATACGCGAACATGATCTTCCGGTGGAATTTCCGGAGGAAGTAATGCGGTTTCTGAATCAGATACCGGAGGAAATTGATCCCGGGGAAATGAAGGGGCGGTTGGATATCCGGAAGCTGCAGACAGTCACGATCGATGGAGAGGATGCGAAAGATTTAGACGATGCGATCACCCTTTCTAAGGAGGGAGAGATCTATCATCTGGGTGTGCATATTGCGGATGTGTCACATTATGTGAAGGAGGGCTCCGTTCTGGATAAGGAGGCGTTAAAGCGCGGCACCAGTGTTTATCTGGTCGACCGGGTAATTCCGATGCTTCCGCATAAGCTGTCCAACGGAATATGCTCTCTGAATGCGGGAACGGACCGCCTCGCGCTGAGCTGCTTCATGGACATTAATTCCAAGGGTGAAGTGGTCAGCCATAGAATCGCCGAGACGGTAGTTCAGGTAGACGAACGAATGACCTATACCAGCGTAGCAAAAATCGTGGAAGATCATGACGAAGAGGAATGCAGAAAATATGAAGCACTGGTCCCGATGTTTTATGAGATGCTGGAGCTGTCGCAAATTCTTAAGAAGCGCCGGAGAAAAAGAGGCTCCATCGATTTTGATTTTCCGGAAAGTAAGATTGTCGTGGATGCAAAAGGAAAGCCGATCGATATCCAGGCTTATGAAAGAAATAAAGCGACAAAGATTATTGAGGAATTTATGCTGATTGCAAATGAAACTATTGCGGAGGATTTCTTCTGGCAGGAGATACCGTTCCTGTACCGGACCCACGATTACCCGGATGAGGAAAAAATCAAGAAGCTGGGAATCTTTATTAATAACTTCGGATATAGTATTCATATCGGACAGGATGAAATTCATCCGAAAGAGCTGCAGAAGCTGCTAATGAAGATCGAAGATACCCCGGAGGAACCTTTGATCAGCAGATTGACCCTGCGCTCGATGAAGCAGGCAAAGTATACGGTGGCAAATACCGGGCATTTTGGGCTTTCTGCTAAATATTATTGCCATTTTACCTCACCGATAAGACGCTACCCGGATCTGCAGATCCATCGGATTATCAAAGAAAATCTGAACGGTGCCCTGGATGAGAGAAGACAGAAGCATTATGAAAAAATACTGTATGAGGTTGCAAATCATTCGAGCAAAACAGAGCGAAGAGCGGACGATACGGAACGTGAAGTTGAAAAAATGAAAAAGGTGGAATACATGGGCAACTTTATCGGTGAAACCTTCGATGGAGTGATCTCCGGTATTACAACCTGGGGAATGTATGTGGAACTGGCTAATACCGTAGAAGGAATGATCCGTGTCAGCGATATGGAAGATGACTATTACTTCTATGACGAGGAGCATTATCAGATGGTGGGAGAACACACCAAGAAGACATATAATTTAGGGCAAAAGGTGAAGATTGAAGTGATCGCCGCAGATAAGCTTCAGCGAACCATTGATTTTGCCTTGGTAGAGGAGGAAGAACGTAATGGGGGAGAAATATAAATTAATAGCCAACAATAAAAAGGCATATCATGACTATTTTATTGAAGAAAAATATGAAGCAGGCATCGCATTGCATGGAACGGAAGTGAAATCGCTCCGCATGGGAAAATGCAGTATCAAAGAATCCTATATTCGCATCGAAAATGGCGAAGTTTTTATCTATGGCATGCATATCAGTCCCTACGAGAAGGGAAATATATTTAACAAAGACCCTCTGCGGGTGCGCAAGCTCCTGCTACATGGCTTCCAGATCAATAAGATATCCGGACAGCTGGCACAGAAGGGGTTCACCCTGGTACCACTTTCTGTTTATTTTTCAGGCAGTCTGGCAAAGGTGGAGATCGGACTGGCAAAAGGTAAGAAGCTGTACGATAAGCGGCAGGACATTGCGAAGAAGGATCAGCGCCGGGAAGCAGAAAAGGAATTCAAGGTAAAAAATCTTTATTAAAAGATTACCGGTCCGCCTGCATGAAAATGGACGTTTTGGCAGAAGAAATTGTTAAAATACGATGCAGATAACTTGACACTTTCGCGAAATTAGATTAATATAATAAATAGAGAAATAAATGAACGGGCTAGTATCTAGGTTCGACGGGCTGGCTGAAGTTGGAGAAGCTATCCGCAGGTGAGGCGTTACATCACAAAATAAAATTAAACGCAGACGATAATTTAGCGTACGCTGCCTAACGGCAGCTGTCTGACTTAGAGCACCTACACTTTAAGACCCAGGCATCGATGATGTAGGAAACGACATATACAAAGCTTTGCGTATATGGGCGTAATATGAAGCTACCAAAATCAGAAGAGTGTTAGTTCTCGTCTGACAGAGGGAATGAAAAAGAACTAACTATGATAGTAGAAGTACAAGGGATCCCGGTTCGGACGCGGGGGCAGGACCCGCCTAGTCCATTAAAAAAGCATCTTATCAGCAATGACAGGATGCTTTTTTTACATTTGTATTATTGATATGAATGTCATAAGTCATTTTAAGGTTTTGATATGAATAGGACCTTATATATATTCATTGCTTTTATATGACTCATTATTGTAATGGCAGGAAGCCGCCGGAAGTTTCCCCGGTGATGCTGGTTTCAACTAAAACATCCGGGGTCAGATCGATTATTTCTCCGGTACTTATCATGGCAATCATTTGATAAATACCATCGGAATTTCCTATTACCCCGCCGTTTTTCTTTGGTTTGTGCAAATGGAAGAAGACGATTTGTTAGGAAGGCTTTTAACCCTCATATCAATATTATACATCGGATGGATAAAATAATCCATCTTTAAATGGAGATTTATGACAGCAACGCAGATGGGATGTTACTGTTCACATCCACATGTATACCATGTTATGATTTCGGCAAATGATATCCGATAAGGAGTATTTGCAT
>ENA-UOOE01001034-UOOE01001034.1-fermentation-metagenome-genome-assembly--contig:-NODE-1034-length-24610-cov-4.067644_pt1 | contig 24610 bp, 22 predicted proteins | sample MGYA00245776_ERZ724021 | MGnify/ENA primary metagenome ERZ724021 (study PRJEB28704, sample SAMN03018321) | fermentation metagenome | biome: anthropogenic terrestrial biome; feature: soil; material... | reverse complement strand
TAAGAAAGGAAAAGTATAATGAATTTTTACTATATGTTCATTATACAAGGTGATTATATGGATGAAATGTATAATGGTAAGCATTTTTTGACCCAATATGATTTGGATGTAAATTTATTTCATAAGTTTAATGTGGAGGTCAATGATATTTATCCTCGAAGAAGCGTATTTCTAGTAAATACAGACAAGGGGAATAAAATATTAAAGAAAATTAAATATGGTAAAGAAGAATTATTGTTTATATATGAGGGTATAAAATATATAAATAATAAATTCCATAGAGTAATGGAATTTGTGAAAACCTCCGATGATAATATATATACTATATGGAATAATGAAATATATTGTATGATAGATTTAGTAGAAGGCAGAGAAAGTGATTATGACAATCCTATAGATTTAAGTATAGCTACAAAAGGGCTGGCAGAGCTTCACCTAGCCTCAGAGGGGTTTAAAGGCAATTTATGCAGTAGGTGCAATAGCGGTAGACTAATAAACAATTTTACAAGAAGATTAAATGAAATGGGAGTTTTTAAAACTGTAGCACTTATTAATGAACATAAGAGTGATTTTGATAATATATTTCTAAGCAATGTAGATCATTATATTGCTGAGATAAAGAATAGCATAAAACTACTGGAGAATTCTTTTTACTATAAGTTATGCGCCGAAGAGAACAAAATAGTGTTGTGTCATCATGATTTAGCTAATCATAATATAATTATAAAAAACGAGGAAGCGTATTTTATAGACTTTGATTATGCTATTGTGGATTTAAGAGTACATGATTTGTGTAATTTTATAACCAAGGGAACTAAAAATTATGCTTTTGATATAGAAAAAGGGAAGAATATATTAGAAGAGTATTCTAGCATAAATCCTTTAGATAAGAGAGAATTATCCGTACTATATGGAATGTTAACTTTCCCACAGGATTTTTATAGTATTGTAAAGGATTATTATACTAGAAGAAAAGATTGGACTGAGGGGACCTTTGTAGATAGAATCAAAAGGAAAACACAAGGAGAAGAATTTAGATTAGAATTTTTAAAGGCATTTGAAGATTTACTGTAAATAAAAGCCAATAGATTTATCTATTGGCTTTTTTCTATCTATTAATTATTTTATTATAGGCAATTATAGTATCCTTGGCAGTTTTATGCCAAGTTAATTCAGAAGATCTTACTAAGCCTCTTAAAATCAAATCTTCTTTTAGTGTTTTATCTAAGAGTATTTTATACATTGAATTGCATAACTCATCAATATTATATGGATCTACAAGTATTGCACCATCACCAACTACCTCTGGAATTGAAGTAGCATTGGAGGCTATAACCGGAACACCACAAGCCATAGCTTCTACTGGTGGTAACCCAAAACCTTCATAGAAGGAAGGATACACAAAAGTTTCGCAGCCGTTATATAAATACGGCAGATGTTCCAGAGGAATAAAGCCAGGGAATATTACTTTATCTTCCACATGAAGATCTTCACAACGCTTTTTATATAAACTGTAGGAGATGCCATGCTTACCGGCTATAACTAGCTTTATTTCTTTTTTATAGCGGTTTAAAAGCATGCTAAAGGCCTCAATAAGGCCTATTATATTTTTTCTAGGACTAAAGCCTCCTACATATAATATATAATCCTCATTGATAGAGTAGTATTTTTTTATTATATTTTTACATAAACCCTTGTCTATTGGGGCATATATATCCTCACCTGCTAAGTGTGTTACAAAAATTTTATCTTTAGGGAAATTAAATGCTTTTATAATATCATTTTTAGAGTAATTTGATACGGTTATTATTCCATCACACATAGATATGATTTTAGGTAAAGTTTCATTGAAAAGCTTTAGGTATCTTTCACTAGACGTTTGTGGCATTCTATAGGGGATTACATCATGTAATGTTATTGCAAAGGCACATTTTTTATCTTCTGGAATTCCTATACCATTTTGAGGGACATGATATAGATCCATATTTTTATTTTTTAATATATTAGGCATATTTATTTCATCCCAAAAATTGTCTTTACAATGCCCGTCTACTTCTGTCATACAAAAGTTTTCATTAAAATTTATCATATTGTTGCAATTATGAGGCATAAAAATCATATAATCATTGATAGAATCTACTTTATTAATATGGTTTATCAGTTGGTATGTGTAAGTGCCTATACCAGTGCCCCTATACCAATTAGCTGCTCTACCGTCTATTCCTATTCTCATAAGAATATTCCTTTCATAAACTAATTATATTTCATTATATTAATAGGGAGCGAAAAGTGTTAATAAATTAACCTCACTAGAACATTATAAGTTATCTTCTAAAAACCATATCCTTTACATATAAATTATAAGGAGGTGATTACTATGATGAGAGAATTTGAAATTGAGAGACAGTTTGATATTAAAATTGAAAGCCTAAAGCCTAATAGAGGTGTTTATTTATTAAAAACAAATGAGGGTATGAGATGCTTAAAGAAAATTAACTATGGAATTCAAAAACTTCTTTTTGTATATGGAGCCAAGGAACATCTTATATCCAATGGATTTACAAGAGTGGATAAATATTTTTTAAATACTGAGGAACATCCTTATGCAATTGTTAATGAAGATATATATACCCTTTCTCAATGGCTAGATGGAAGGGAAGCAGATTTTAGAAGCAAGGAAGATTTAATAATAGCCGCAGAAAACTTAGCCCATATGCATATAGCTTCAAAGGGATATGAGCCTCCTGAAAATAGCAAATTAAAAACAGATTTAGGTAGATGGCCTCATCTTATGGAAAAGAGAGTGAAATCTCTAGATAAAATGAGGGACATGGCTAGAAAGAAGAGCAATAAAAATGATTTTGAAATGAATTATATAAAGTCAGTACAGTTTTACAAGGATCTAGGGAAAAGGGCAATGAATATATTGAGGGATTCTCAGTATATGGAACTATGCAAAATAGCAGAAGAGGAGAAGAGTTTTTGCCATCATGATTATACTTATCATAACATAATTATTGATGAAGATAATTGCGTTAATGTAATTGATTTTGATTATTGTAAAAGGGAAATTAGAGTGTATGATATATTTTCATTTATGATAAAGGTTCTAAAAAGAGTGGATTGGGATATAAATTATGCTAATCTGATTTTGGATTCTTATAATAATATATATCCTCTTAATGATAATGATTATAGAGTTTTATTTGCATTTTTATTATTTCCTCAGAGATATTGGAGACTTTCCAATAGGTATTATTATAATGAAGTAAGTTGGCCATTAAATACCTTTAACAATAAGGTGGAGGAATTGATAGCTGAACAGGACAAATATATTAATTTTATCGAAGAATTTAAGAAGACATATAATCAAAAGGAATAATTAATATGGCATGTAACGCTTTCATAAGCAATACATGCCAATTATTTTGCACCTAAGTAGGGGTAGGGTCATATAATATATCATGAATTTTTATGTGGGGATGATTTTATGAAAGTAGGAGATATAGTTGTAAGGGTGTCTTATGGTAAGGATATTACATTTAAAATAATAGATATAAAAGATACAGAACAAGGATACATGTATACCTTAAAAGGAATAAATTTAAGGATAATAGCTGACTCTTTAGAGGATGATCTAGAAGTAGTTGCAGAAGGAAAATCTACTCAATATGATCAAGTATTCAATAGAAAAGTAAATACTTCTATAAAAAGAATACTAATAAATCGAGGAAATATAAAAAATTATACTAGATCTATAGCCATAAATGAAAAAAAAGATTTATCCTTTGGAAGACCCGGAAAGATATTACACATAGATGGAGATGCTGAATATTTAGATGTATGTCTTAAAGTATATAAGCAGCTAGCTCTAGATGTTGTTGGTAAGGTAATCCCTGAAAAAGATCAGCCTAAACAGGTATTAGAAATGGTTAAGTCAGTAAAACCAGATATTGTGGTTATAACAGGGCATGATGCAGTAGCAAAAGACACTAAAGATTATATGGACTTAAAAAATTATAAAAATTCTAAGTATTTTATAGATACTGTAATAGAACTTAGAAACTATGAGCCAGGTTATGATAATTTAGTTATTTTTGCAGGTGCCTGCCAATCCCACTATGAAGCTATATTAGATGCAGGTGCTAATTTTGCTAGTTCACCTAATAGAGTACTTATTCATTGTTTGGATCCTGTGTTTTTATGTGAGAAAATAGCCTATACCAATATTGAAAAAGTAGTGGCAATACAGGAGGCTCTTGAAAACACCATAAGCGGAGCAAAGGGTATAGGGGGGCTTCAAACAAGGGGCAAATATAGAGAAGGATTTCCTAAATCCCAATATTCATAATGAAAATCCTGCTATGGCTACCATTTTACACATAGCAGGATTTTTATTATGAATATATATGAAAGATATAGGGAATAATAGTTTAGAGCTGAATTCTCTCGTATAAACAATGAATACGTTTTATAATATTTATCTTTGGGCAAATATTAATATTGACAAATCACTAAAATAAATATAAAATTAAAAGTTTAGTTGACATTCAATATATAATAATATATAATTAAAATGTGGAAAGAGGGTGTTTGCTGTGGAAAGAGGCAATGTGTTGGCTACTATAAAAAAAGATATAGAAAGCCATGTTGGAGAAAGCGTGACTCTTAAAGCTAATGGGGGAAGAAGAAAAACCTTTGTGAATAAAGGAACAATAGAAAAGGCATACCCCAGCATATTTGTAATAAGATTAGACAATGACACCCAAAGGACAGTGACATATAGTTATTCAGATGTACTAACAAAGACAGTTCAATTAGTATATGCTTAAATAAAAGCAGTACCTTAAGGTACTGCTTTTCTTGTATATTAAGGTTTTTTAAGTAAAAAAGAAAGATGGTGGGTTCCATCTTTCAACTATGGTATAAAAGGGTATTGAGAATTTATGAGAGGTTATATGGTCAACAACCATGTTTTATAATACGCTAAAATATTTTATATGTCAACAATGATAACAATAATATATCTGAGTTTTTAAAGAAAAATGATGAATTTTGTTGTAAAATATTTATTTTTCTATGGTAAACAAATCGTAAAAATATTAAAGATTAATCATATTTTCTCTGAAAAAATTATATAAATAGATAGTAGGTTTATATAGGAGGGAGTATGAATATGGCTATAGAGCTTGTTAGAGAGAATATAGAATGTGAACAACTTCTCGGTGAAAATACTTGTGATACTGCTATCAGAGCTGAATATCTAGTACCTGATACCCATCCAGACGTAGTAAGGATATTAACTGTTGACTCAAAACCTTATATAGTAAATAAAGAAGTTATGAAGGATAAAGTTTATTTAGAGGGACAGATAGAGTACAATGTAATCTATTTAGCTAAAGAAGAAGATAAAATGGAAGTATATAATGTAACATATATGGGTAAATTTTCAAACTCCGTTGAAGTAATTGGAGCTGAACATAAGATGGATTGTGAATGTGATTGTTATGTTGAACTTATGAAATACAATATAGTTAATGAAAGAAAAGTGGCTGTAGAAGCAGTAATTAAACTAAAAGCAGAGGTTTATAGAAATTATACCTTTGAAATAATAAAAGATATTAAAGACTCAGATGACATACAGATGTTAAAAAATCCTATGGAGGTAGACAAGATAGTAGGAACAGCTAATAGTGACATGGTAGCAAAATGCAATATGAAGATACCTAGTGATGAACCGGAGATAGGAAATATACTTAAATGTGATATTAATATTCATAAAAAAGATATAAGAGTTATGGAAAACAAAATTTTAATAGAGGCTGCAGCGTTGATAAGCCTATTGTATAAAGGAAAGGATACAAGGGATATTGTTGCCGTTCAAGAAGATGTGGGTATTAGCAAGGAAGTTGACTATGAAGGGGTTACCTCTGCTATGGAAACCTATACTGATTTTAAAATAGATGCTATGGAACTAAATGTAAAAGAAGATGAACAGGGAGAAAATAGAGTAGTTGATATTGAAGCCTTAGTAAAAGCAGCTACACGAGTAATGTTTAAAGAAGAAATGGATATAATTCAAGATGCATATTCTCCTGCGGTATTTATGGAAATGAAGAAGGAAAATTATAAACTTAATGTAACTCATGGTCAATCAAAAGGGGAAGTAGTAGTAAAAGGAGATATAGAGACTGACAAAAACATACCCAAGATATCAGAAATAGTAATGTGTTCAGGAAAGGTATGTATTACAGAGAAAAGAATTGTTGAAGATAAGGTCATAGTAGAAGGGGTATTAAATGTAGATGTTATGTATAAGACCAGAGATGAAAATAATTATATAGGCAGTGTCTCTGAAGAAATACCATTTAGTTGTCCTGTAGATTTACCTGGCTGTAAAATTCAAATGCAGAGTATAGGCAAAGCTTTTTTAGAAAGTGTAGAAGCTTCTATAGAAGCTGGTAATATAGCTGTAAAAGCGGTTGTTCAGGTATATGTAAGAGTAAATTATATTATGCCAAAAGAGTTTTTAGTAGATATTTCTCCTGTAGAGGGAGAAATACCAAAAAAGAAATCTAGTCTTACTATCTATATTGTACAAAACGGAGACACTTTATGGAAAATAGCTAAGAAGTATTTTACTACAATGGATACTTTAATAAAGGTAAATAATATAGAAAATCCAGATGCAATTAAATTGGGTGAAAAATTAATAATACCTGGAAGAGCTTATATGTAAACTGTAAAACCTGCGGTGCGTAAACTGCAGGCTTTTTTTATGTTTATGTATAATACTTATAAAAGTGGTAAAAATAAAAAATACCTGTGAAAAGAGGTGTTTTTGTGGAGGAAAAACTACAAGGTGATTTAATAATAATAGGTGGAGCAGAGGATAAAAAAGGAGAAAAAAGTATACTAAAAGAGGTATGCAGCAGGATTGATAAAGAAAATGGCGAGATTGTCATAGCTACAGTAGCCTCAGGTGTACCGGAGGAATTGGGATTTCAATATAAAAATATATTTCAAAACCTAGGTGTGAACCATATCTCTATACTTAATGTAAGGGAAAGGGAGGATGCTTTTGATAATTATAATATAGAATTAATTAAGAAAGCTTCTGTAGTTTTCTTTACAGGGGGAGATCAACTGAGAATTACTAGTTTATTAGGGGGCACTAGATTATATAAGGCCATGAAGGAAAGTTATGAAAGTGGATGTACATATGTAGGCACTTCCGCAGGAGCCTCTGCAATGAGTGAGACTATGATAGTAACTGGACCAGATGAGGAATCTCCTAAAAAGTGTACTTTAAAAATGGCACCTGGATTAGGATTAATTAAAGGTGTAATAATAGATCAACACTTTGCTCAAAGAGGCAGAATAGGAAGGCTTCTTGTTGGTATAGCAGAAAATCCCCAAAGTATAGGTATAGGGATAGATGAAGATACTGCTATGGTTGTAGATAATAAGGCTCAGTTTAAGGTAATAGGCTCTGGGGCAGTATATATTATTGATGGAAGTGAAATAACCGCTACAAACGTCTCTGAACAGAACCAAAATGAGATATTATCAATATTCAATATAAAAATGCACGTACTTAAAAAGGACGATAAATTTGATTTAAATAGGAGGACACCTTAGAAAATGAAAGTTTTAAACTTTAAATGTTTTGAGGGAAGAAATATATATTGTCATAAACCCTGCATAAAGATGGAAGTGGATTTGGAAGGGTTTAGCGAAATACCAAGCAACTCTATAGATGGATTCAATGAAGGGTTAATAGAACTTATGCCTAGCTTGAAAGAGCATAGATGTGGTATAGATGAAGATATGGGGTTTATTAAAAGGCTGAAAGAGGGAACATACCTTGCGCATATTTGTGAGCATATAGTAATTGCATTGCAAAATACCATTGGCATAAAAGCGGCTTATGGAAAAGCTAGAGAGATAAAAGAAGATATCTATTATATCATATATGAATATGAATATAAGAATACTGCCATTGAAGCAGGGAATATGGCTGTAATGATAATAAATTCTTTAATAAGTAAAAAGGAATTTAATATGGAAGAAGCTATATTAAAATTAAAAGAAACTTTGAGGAAGGAGGAGCTAGGACCAAGCACCTTAGCAATAATTAGGGAAGCAAAAAAAAGAAGTATTCCAGTATTGAGAGTAAATGAAAGAAGCATTTTTCAATTGGGATATGGAAGCACTTCTAAAATTATAGAAGCAACCATAAGCAGCAATACCAGTGGAATTGCTATAGATATAGCTTGTGATAAGCTTTTAACCAAAAAAATATTATTTAATCAATATATACCTGTAGCTGATGGTGAACAGGTAATAAATCCAGTTCAAATGCTCTCTGAAGCAGAAAGAATAGGATATCCTGTAGTTCTAAAGCCTAGATATGGAAACCAGGGCAAAGGCGTTTTGGTTAATCTAAGAGATAAAAAAGAGGTTATGGAGGCTTATAGAACTTTGTCAAAGAATTATAGTGATATTTTGATAGAAAAGTATATAAGGGGAAAAGATTATAGGGTGTGTTTAGTAGATTATAAAGTAGTAGCTGTATCTGAGAGAATTTCACCATATGTAATTGGTGATGGTGAAAGCAGTATCATACAGCTAATTCAGGGAATTAATTCTGATGAAAGAAGAGGAGATGGACATGAAAAACCTCTTACCAAGATTAAAATAAATGAGGATCTAATTAATTATATATGGAAAAATTCCTATTCACTTAATTCCATACCTGCAAAGGGAGAAAAGGTTGTACTAAGAGAAAATGCAAATCTATCCACAGGTGGAATAGCAATAGATCGTACAGATAGTATTTGTGAAGAAAATATTGAAATATGCAAAAGAGCGGCAAAAGCAGTTGGGCTTGATATATGTGGTATAGATATTTGCTGCTCAGATATATCAAAAAAGATGGATGGGGTTGTTATAGAGGTTAATGCAGCACCAGGTATAAGAATGCATGAGCACCCTTATGAAGGGAATAGTATAAATGTAGGAAGGGCTATAGTAGATATGCTATTAAAGGATATACCTAGACAAATTCCTATAATATCTGTTACAGGAACCAATGGAAAGACTACTACCACAAGATTGGTATCCCATGTATTATCTTTAGCAGGATATAAGACTGGTATGACCACTACAGGGGGAATTTATATAAATAATACCTGTATAGATAAAGGAGATACCACGGGGTATGATAGTGCTATGACTGTACTAACTAACAAGGAAGTAGATGCGGCTGTATTAGAAACAGCTAGAGGAGGAATAATAAGAAAAGGTCTTGCCTATGATTTAGCAGATGTGGGAGTTATAACAAATATAACATCTGATCATTTAGGTATAGATGACATAGATACACTGGAAGGATTGGCCTTTGTAAAATCCTTGGTGGTTGAAGCAGTAAAAGATAAAGGCTACACTGTATTAAATGCTGATGATAGAATAAGCATGAAAGTACTGAGCAGAGCAAAAGGTAATGTTGTATTATTCTCTAAGGATAAAAATAATCCATATCTTAGGGAAAATATTAAAAGAGGAAGATATGGCATATACACCTGGAATGACTTTATATATGTGGAGAAGGAAGGAAGCATATTTCCTATAATAAAAATAAATGATATTAAAATAACTTTAGAGGGAAAACTGAAATATAATATAGAGAATGCTATGGCAGCTTGTGCAGCACTTATAGGATTAGGTGTAGATTACTCGATTATAAGAAAAGGTATGGAAAGTTTTTATCTTGATGAAGAGCATAATCCAGGAAGGTTTAATATGTATAATCTAAGAGATGTTACTGTTATATTGGATTATGGGCACAATATTGAGGGATACAAGGCCGTATTAGAAGGAGTAAAAAAGTTAGATTATAAGAGGCTAATTGGTATAATAGGTATGCCAGGAGACAGAAAGGATGAAAATATACTTGAAATAGGCGAGATATCGGGGAAGAACTTTGACTATATTTACATTAAAGAAGATAAAGATAAAAGAAATAAGGGAGAAGGAGAAGTAGCACGATTATTAGAACAGGGAGTACTAAAAGGCGGCTTTGATAAAAAGAACATAAATATAATATTAGACGAAAGAGAAGCATTAAAAAAGTCTCTGGAGAATTCTAGAAAAGGAGATTTAATTATAATATTTTTTGAGGAATATGAACCCTTATTGAAGATTGTAAAGGAAGAAATGAATAGTTTAAACAAGAATTCTAACGAAGCATTAGCATAGAGAAACAATGTTTTTAAAAATAAGAGCTGTATTCATATATATAGCTTTTATTTTTTTTTTGTATTATACTATTTTTTAATTAATAGTTAGGAGGATCACTATGGAATTAAAAGCCTATGCCAAAGTAAACCTATGCCTAGATGTAACCGGAGTAAGGGAAGATGGGTATCATCTTTTGAAAATGGTTATGCAGAACATAGATTTATATGACGTAGTAAAGGTTAATAAAGATAAAAAAGGTATTAATTTAAGGTGCAGTACAAGTACAATTCCATTAGATAATAGAAACATAGCATATAGATCAGCGGAACTTTTTATAAAAAATTATAACATAAAAGAGGGAGTAGATATATATATAGAAAAGAATATACCTGTAGAAGCAGGTTTAGCCGGGGGGAGCGCTGATGCAGCTGCAGTATTAAAGACTATGAGAGATATATTTAGACCTGGAATTTCAAATGCTGAATTAGCAAATATGGCATTAAACTTGGGAGCAGATGTGCCTTATTGTATTTACGGAGGTACGGCGCTTTGTGAAGGCATTGGGGAGATAATCACCCCATTAAAACCTTTTAAAAATCACATATTAGTATTAGTAAAGCCTAATTTTGGAGTGTCTACAAAAGAAGTTTATAGAGAAATTGATAACAAAAGTATTTTAAATCATCCTAACTCAGAGATTATTATCAGAGCCATAGAAGAGGATAATTTAGAGTTGCTATGTAATAACATGATTAACGTATTAGAAAATGTTACCTTAGAAAAATATGAAGCATTAAATACAATAAAGAAAGAAGTGTTTAACTTTAAAGGATTAGGAACCTTAATGAGCGGAAGCGGTCCAACTATATTTGGATTTTTTGAAGACATGTTTTCTGCTCAAAAGTATTATGATTACATGAAATTAAAATATAAGGAGGTGTTTATTACAAGAACAATATAAAAATTATATCAGCTACATGAATAAATTTTAAATAATAGGTTCTTTCAGGAGGTAAAGATATACCTTTGAAAGGACCTATTATTTTAATTTCTGCATTTGTATATTAATCTATGAATAATTAATCTTTATATGTAGAAAATAAATAGGAATTATAAAGGTTAAGGTGATGCAGTATGGATATATTAGTTCTTTTCAGCAACTATTTTTTAATATTAGTTATTACACAAGGACTTGTAACCTCTATTATAGATTATAAAAGTTTTAAGAAGGCAGGAATGAATAACACAGCTAGAAAAGCTAGAATTATAGGAATTGGTGAAATTTCCATTTCTTTAGTTATGTATTTGATAGCTAGAACATTGTATTAATTATGGATGGAATAGGAAGTGAGACATATGAAGGAAGAAATAAGGGAAGTTATATCTGCGAATATAGATGATAATATACAATACCTTAAAAACCTGCTAAAAGATAATTCGGATATAGTTTACAGAGAATTTTATATTGACAATATAAAAGCTTTAATTATGTATGTAGATGGCATGGGGGATAAAATACTGCTAGATAACTTTGTGCTAGAAAGTTTAATGCTCAATAGAAAAGAATTAAAAGCACAAGATATTAAAGATAAAATATTAACTGTATCAGATTTAAAAGAAGTAAAGAAGCTAAAAGAAGGTGTAAATGCAGTATTATCAGGAGATACTCTTATGCTTCTTGATGGTATGGATATATGTTATATAATAGGCACCAGATTTTGGCCTGCCAGAGGGGTATCAGAACCTTCAAGAGAAACAGTGTTAAGGGGAGGAAGGGATGGGTTTACAGAAACCATTAGATTTAATACAGCCTTAGTGAGGCGTAGAATAAGAGATACCAGATTAAGGATAGTCCCTAAAATGATTGGAACAAGATCCAAAAGTGATGTATCAGTAATGTACATAGAAGATATTGCTGATGATAAAATAGTAAATGAGGTTTTTACCAGACTAGGGAATATAAATATTGATGCCGTTTTAGATAGCGGATATATAGAACAATTAATAGAAGATAATAGTTGGTCACCTTTTCCCCAAATTCAAAGTACAGAAAGACCGGATGTAGTTTCCGCAGCCTTATATGAAGGAAGAGTGGCTATTTTAGTGGATAATTCTCCATTTGCTATAATTGTTCCAACTATCTTGCCTAACTTATTTCAATCTCCAGATGATTATTATCAAAGATGGATATATGGTTCTATGTTGAGAATAATCAGATTGTTTTCCATCATACTATCTTTGATATTACCTGCATTATATGTAGCAGTAACCTCCTTTCATCCTTCTATTATACCAACAAAATTAGCTTACTTTATAGCAGCTTCAAGGGAAGGAGTACCTTTTCCAGCTTTTGTAGAGGCATTAATAATGGAGGTAAACTTAGCAATACTTCTGGAAGCTATAGCTAGGTTACCTAGACCCATTGGTGCTACCATTGGTATTGTAGGCGGCTTAATAATAGGTCAGGCTGCTGTCAGTGCAGGTATTGTAAGTCCAGTAATGATAATAATATTGTCTATTACAGCTATAACTAGTTTTACTACACCTAATTATGAAATCACATCAGCTTTTAGGATTATAAGGCTTTTACTTATAATAGCCTCAGCTATTATTGGGTTATATGGAATAATGCTGACCCTTATTGCAGTTTTAATACATATTATTAAGCTTAAAAGTTTTGGTGTACCATATTTAGGCCCTCTTGTTACTTTTAATAAGAAGGATTTTAAAGATATGCTTATAAGAGCGCCACTGAAACATTTTAAGAATAGACCTATATATATGAATACGGAAGATAAAATTAGACAGAAATAGTTATTGGCAGTGGGAGGCGAGTGGTTTTGAATAATAAAGATATTGTTTCTTCCTATGGATTATTTGCTACCTTAGTAGTAACAATAATAGGAGTTAATGTTTTTTCATACCCGAATGAACTTGCTAATTTGGTAGGAGGAGATGGCTGGTTAGTAATACTTCTAAGTGGCATTATAGCCTACATTTTAATAAGTTTTATTTGTAAAGCAGAGAAAAATAATGGTTATTCTCATATATACGAAATACTAGAAAATAGATTTGGTAAAATTATAGCTATTCTAGTGGGATTAGAATTAACATGGTATAGCACATTTTTTATATCCATGGGATTAAGAACATTTACGGAAGAAATAAAAATGTATCTTTTAGAACAAACTCCAACAGAATTTATATTTTTAGTAACTATTCTAATGGGAACTTATCTTGTAAGAGGAGAGATAGATAATCTAATAAAGTTTAATGAGATAAGTTTTTGGTTAATGTTTATTCCTGTTATTTTAGTGCTTATTTTTTCAATTTATCATGTGGATTTTACTAATATATTGCCAGCTTTCAATAATCCCCCTAACAGTTATGCAAAAGGCATTATCGCTAGCATAAATAGATTCATGGGTTTTCAAATATTATTCCTAATTATACCTTTTGTAAAAGATAAAAAAAGCATAAATAAGGTAGCTCGTAAAGGCATATGGTTTGTGGTAGTTTTCTATATAGCAGTATTTATCTTAACTGTGGGAGTTTTTGGTCAAAACCAAACTAAGATATTATTATGGCCTGTAATTACTATGGTAAAATATATAAACATTCCAGGGTCATTTATAGAGAGATGGGAAGGCATAATAATGAGTATATGGATAATTTTTTATTTTACTACTTTTACTAATCATTATTATTTTGCCTCTGATTTATTAAAGAAGATTTTTAAATTTAAAGATATAAAATTATCTGCTGCTATCATTGTGCCTTTTATATATTTGATAGCTTTATATCCTAAGAATATAGCTGAGGCATATGTATTGACTAGTAAGTACAGCCCTATTTTTTTTCTAATCAATCTAATAATTCTCCCTATAGCATTGTTGCTTGTATCATCTTCTAAGAAAGGGGGCAATGGAAATTCTAGATAATTTCCTAAGAAAATATTATGAGGATAAAAAAGATTCTTATTATATTAACATGCTGCATATTTACCACTGGATGCTGGGATAAGGTAGAAATAGACAGAAGAACCTTTGTGTCAACCATAGGCATAGATGCAGGAGAAGAAATATCAAAAGAAAAGGAATTAAAAAAATTAAGCCCTAATGAGCCATTTTCAGAAAGTAATGTTAAAAGATTAAATGTAACCTATGGGTTTCCAGATATAAGTGACTTTGGACCACAAAAGGGAGGCATAGCCCAAGAAAAAACCATAAATGTAGATGCATATTCTATGGAAGATGCCTTTATTAAAGCTACTGGTAAAAATAGTAGAAATATTAGTTTCGGACACTCAAAACTTCTTATAATGAGCAATGATTTTTTTGGTTATCCTGAGGCAGTTAAGGAAGTGCTGGATTATTTGCAAAGAGAACCCTCTTTGGATAGAAATGCTTTAGTAGTGATTGCTGAAGGAAAAGTTGAAGACTATATGAAGTATAAACCAGACACGGAAAAGAATATACAAGAATATATACATGGACTCATAGAGAATAGCGATAGGAATGCCAGTATTATACCTACTGATTTGAATGAGTTTCTAACGAACTTGGATGAAAACGGGAATGCCATTTTGCCTTACTTGACTATAGATAAGCATAAAAATGAGATTAAGTTATCAGGAACCGGTGTTATAAAGGACTATACTTTTAAAGGTATATTATCTCCTACAGAAACTGCGGACATTAAAATATTAAGGGGAAAATTAAAAGGAGGTAAAAAGGTTATATATGAGGAAGGACATCCAATAGATTTTCAAATAGATGGTATAAAGAGAAAGATAACAATGGACAATAAGGATGATAAACTAATATTTAATATTAATGTTAATATGGAGGGTCAGATAAAGGAATATTATTTAGGTAAACAATTACTTTCCACAAAGATAATATCAGAAATAGAGGAGAATTTTAATGAATCTTTAAAAGATGAGATGGAGAAGGTTGTAAAAATTATACAGAGCAAATATTCTACGGATTTAATTGGACTCAGAGAATATGTGCAAAAGTATGATCCAAGTGTATGGAATATAGTGAAAAAAGATTGGGATGAAACATATAAAAATGCTGTAATTAACATCTATGTAAACACCCATATAAGAAGAATAGGAGCAATAAGATAATTTTTAATGAATGTATATATAAAACTTATGTGGCAATAATAGCTAATGATGTATTAAGACTTTTTAGCATATTAGGGGGATATTTAAAATGAAAAAATCAATAGCTATTATTACTTTTTTATTAATAATTATTTCTGTACCTTTTGGTATTATAAAATTAAAGACAAGCATTCAACAAAAACATATATCAGAAAAGCTTATAAGATTCCATGTTATAGCTAACAGTGATCTGCCTTATGATCAAAAATTGAAACTAGAAGTAAAAGATGGTGTATTACAATATATATCACCTAAGCTAAAGGAATGCAAAGATATAAACCAGTCAAGAAAGGTTATAAAAGATAATGACGCAGCTATTAAAGAAATAGCGAATAAAATAATAAAAGAAAATGGATACAATTATAATATAAATACAAAGCTATCCTATGAGAATTTTCCTATAAAAACTTATGGGAATATAAGTTTACCTCAAGGAAAATATGAGGCTTATAGAATAATAATAGGAGAAGGAAAAGGACAAAATTGGTGGTGTGTTATGTTTCCGCCCTTATGTTTCGTTGATATAACTAAGGGTCAGGTTGCCTATAAGGAAACTGAGAAAGAAATGAAGAGTGTACTTAATGAAAGTGAATATAAGGCTATAGATAATGGAATTCAATATAGCAAAAATAGCAATAATAAAGAAAAAAAAATAAAAATGAAATTTAAAATATTTGAGGTAATAGAAGATATATTTAGCTAAAAAATACTTAAAAAATCCAGAATAAAATTCTGGATTTTTTAAGCTTGATTAGTTTTGATAAGTTTTAATATTAGGTTATAGATATCCCTACCTACAAATGGTTTTGAGAATTTACTGCAATTTTCTTTCATAGCTAATAGATTATTTGGATCTGAAAGAAGATTCTCTATAGTTTCCTTTGTACTATTGCCATGGCTTAAATCTACAGCTAAATTATGTTTAACAAGGAATTCTGTGTTTTTTTCTTCCTGACCTGGTATTGGCGAAAATACTCCAATAGGTATTTTACATATAAGAGCTTCTGTTATGGTAAGACCTCCAGGCTTAGTAAGAAGAAGATCTGAAGCTTGCATATATTTATTAACTTTATCTGTAAATCCAATTATATATGTTTTTTTGCCCTTTGTAGATATATTTTGATATTTCATTAATTCATAATAAAGCTTTTTATTGTTGCCAGTTATTACAATTATCTGTATGTCATTTTCTAAGCCTAGCAATTCTTCATAAATATATTCTATTTTGCCCATACCAAGACTTCCACCCATTATTAATATGGTAGTCTTATCAGTAGAAAATTGTATTTCCGCTAAGGTTTCTTTCCTATCATATTTTGTGAGAAACTTCGGATCTATTGGTATTCCTATATCAAAAATTGTGTTTTTAGGTATACCCTTTGAAATCATTTCTGGAATCATATCTGCATTTGAAACAATATAGGCATCAATGCATGGATGAAGCCAAAAACTATGGGGGGCATAATCAGTAAGTATTGACATAGTAGGCAATTCTGTTTTGTGTTTTATTTTTAATATAGATAGCATTTCCGTTGGGAACGGATGAGTTGCTATTAATATGTCTGGCTCAAAGTCATTTATTAAAGGCAGAAGTCTATAAGTCAGTATTTCATTAATTTTTGAACTGATTGTAGCCAATCCAAAATCTGTTTCTGAGTAATCATATAATTTACCAAATAAAGATGGAGTAACTTTTATTGTTTTTAAATAACTACCAATTATAACCTTATCAATTATGGGGTTTATATATTTCAAAGTGTCGATTATTTTTACTTCGGAATCAGGGTCATAAAGGTAAATATAATCTTTTATAGCCTCTGCAGCCCGACTATGACCCCCACCTGCAGAAACTGAAAATATTAATGCTCTCATGAATTATTGTTTCCCCTTTCATATTTAAAGCTATTTATACTTTTTAGGAAAACTCAGTTAATAAATATTGTACACTATTTTAATTAAAAATATAAGGTTTTAAAATAATTTAACATTATATTAAATATTATACCCAAGTTCTAGTACATTGTATCATAAATAAATTTTCAAAGTTATTTTAGAGAAATGTTTTTAACTCTAATGAATAACTGATGTAGTTATTACAAATAATAATAAGAGAAATATATGGGAGGAATTGCTATGAAAATGACAAAAAGGAGAATAGTTTACACTGCTATAGTAACATTAATAGTTGTATTTTCATCAACTTTTGCAATACTCATGACATTGGAGAGAACAGATTATAGAAATTATTTGCAAGGAGAATATAGTAAAAATATGTACGACTTAATTAGCTCTGTACAGAATATAAGGGTTAATTTAGGGAAAGCTGCTATAGTTGGTTCTAAAGAGCAGAGTATAATAGTGTTTGAGGAAATATTCAGGAATGCAGCCATGGCAAATGATAAGTTGCATTCTTTACCTGTTCCACAGGAAACATTAGAGAACTCTAGCAAGTTTTTATCCCAGGTAGGTGATTTTTGCTATACCTTAGGAAAGGTATCCTCAGAAGGGAGAGAATTAAGTGAAAAGGATTATCAAACTATTGATAGTCTTAAAAATAGGTCTTTTCAATTAGAAGCCAATTTAAAGGAAGCATCAAATCAAGTTAGTTCAGGTAAAGTTAAATGGGGGGAAATAAGAAAAAGAGTTAGTGGAGTATTTGCTAAAAATAACACAGAAGTATTATCTGAAAAATTTAAGGGCATACAAAAGCAGGTAGCTCAATATCCCGCATTAATATACGATGGACCTTTTTCAGATAATGTAGTAAATATAGAACCTAGAGTTAATTCCGAAAGGGCTATATCCCAAAAAGAAGGAGAGGATGCAGTAAAAAAAATTCTAGGGGCAGACAAAGTGGAATCTATAAAAATAAAAGAAACTAAAAGTAATACAAGAATACCTGCATATTCCTTTGAGGTTATTATGAAGGGAAGAGATAAAAAAAGCAGTACAGCGGCTTGTGAAATAAGTAGACATGGCGGGAAAGTAATATATTTATTAGATAATAAAAGTGTAGCAAAAGCTAAGATCACAAAGGATAAGGCTATACAGCAAGGTGTAACTTATTTAAATAACATAGGGTATAAAAATATGATACCCATGTATTCTTTGACTTATGGTAATGTGGCAGTTATTAGTTATGTATATAAGCAGGACAATATTATAATATATCCAGATCAAATAAAACTTAAAATCGCTTTAGATGATGGCAGCATAATAGGAATTGAATCAGAAAAGTATTTAGTATCTCATAGCGACAGAAGGGCAACACCACAGCCTAGGGTAACTGTAGATGAAGCTAGAAAAAGGGTAGGGAAAAGGTTAAAAATAAATTCAACCAAGTTAGCCATAGTTCCTACAGAAAATAATAAAGAAGTACTTTGTTATGAATTTTCCGGCAGCTATAATAATGAACAATTTATAGTCTATATAAATACAGATACCGGATTTGAGCAGAAAATTGTTCAAATTATAAATACACCTAATGGTCAGCTTACAATGTAAAGAAATTTATGTATAAATAAATAAAAATCATTGATTAAATTACAAAAAAAAACTAAACTAATATTTGAATGATTAATTTTCAATTATATATAGCCACAATTTAATTGTTGTGTTAATTTAATATTAACACAACAATTAAATTTATATAATTTATGAGGAGAGATTAAATATGAAAAAGAAAATAGCCATACTTTTTGGTGGACAATCCACTGAACACGAAGTTTCAAGGGTATCAGCATCATCCGTATTAAAAAATATTGACAAAACTAAATATGAAATATATTCAATAGGCATTACTAAGGATGGAAAATGGTTGGAATATAAGGGTAAAATAGAAAATATAGAAAATGGAGAATGGGAAAGTGATGAAGAAAATAAAATTCCAAACGGACAAAACATATTATTTAACAAAGAAGTAGATGTGGTTTTTCCGGTGTTACATGGTTTATATGGGGAAGATGGAACCATTCAGGGATTATGTAAATTGCTTAAGATACCTTTTGTAGGTCCAGGTGTATTATCCTCTGCATTATGTATGGATAAAATATATACAAAATATGTTCTAGAAAACTTTGGCGTAAAACAGGCAGATTATGTGGTAGTTAATAAGTTTGATTATAATAAGGATAAAGAAAGCATTATAAATCATATAGAAGAAAAGTTAGGATATGCTGTATTTATAAAACCTTCAAATAGTGGATCTTCTGTTGGTATAACTAAGGCGCATAATAGAGAAAGACTCGTAAGTGGATTGGAAGAAGCCTTAAAATATGACAGGAAAGTATTAGTTGAAACAGCCATAAATGCTAGGGAGGTTGAAGTAGCTGTTCTTGGAAATGATGAACCTAAAGCAGCAGTACCAGGAGAAATTATTCCTGCAAAAGAATTTTATGATTATGAGGCAAAATATAAAAATGAGGCTTCAAAACTTTTGATACCAGCTGCATTAAGCAAAGAAGAAGAAGAAGAAATAAAGAAATTAGCTGTAGATATATATAAAATGTTAGATTGCCAAGGAATGTCAAGAGTGGATTTCTTAATAGATAAGGACACAGATGAGGTCTATTTAAATGAAATAAATACTTTGCCCGGGTTTACAAGCATTAGCATGTATCCTAAGTTATGGCAGGCCTCAGGAAAAGGATATTCTCAATTAATAGATGAGCTAATAGAATTAGCTATAGATAGAGGAAATGACTAAATTCGTTTTAAAGAGAAAGGTGAATTGTATGACAAGAGTATTAGCCATGGTATCGGGTGGTTTAGATAGTATTTTAGCTGCTAAACTAATAAAAGATCAAGGCATAGAAGTAATAGGGGTGTGTTTTAAATCTCATTTTTTTGATGAACAAAATGCAATAAAGATGACTGAACAAATAGGCATACCGCTAAAGGTAGTAGATTTTTCTGAAGAACATTTTAGTATGGTTAAGCATCCAAAACATGGTTATGGGAAGAACATGAACCCTTGTATAGATTGTCATAGTTTAATGCTTAATTATACTGGAAAGCTATTAGAAGATTTGAATGCAGATTTTATTATAACTGGAGAAGTATTAAATCAGAGGCCTATGTCCCAGACTAGATCATCATTAGATATAGTAAAAAAGGAGTCAGGATTTAGTGACAAAATATTAAGACCTTTATGTGCGAAAAATCTGCCGCCAACAGAAATGGAAGTAAAAGGATTAGTAGATAGAGAAAAACTACTTGATATATCAGGCAGAAGTAGAAAAATTCAGATGGAATTAGCGGATAAGTGGGGAATAAAGGATTATCCTTCACCAGCAGGAGGATGTAAGCTTACAGAGCCTAATTATTCAAAACGATTAAGAGAATTATTAAATCATAATGATAATCCTAGCAATAGGGAATTAGAGTTATTAAAGTATGGAAGACATTTTAGGGTATCTTCATCAGCAAAAATTATATCCACAAGGACTAAGGAAGAGGGAGATCAAGTTAAAAAGTATTTAGATAAAGGAGATTTAATATTTTTTGCTGAAGATTTTAATGGATCAATGATTATTGTAGTAGGAGAACCCAATGAAGAAGACATAAAGTTTGCTGCTAAAGTTACTGCTAGATATAGTAAAGCAAAAGATGAAAAATTAGTAAAAGTTAAATATGGAAAGTTCATGAGCCCCTTAGATAACCATATAGAGGTGGAGCCAGCCTCAGAAGAGGGAATAAATGAATATATAATATAAAAATAATTGTCTTAAAGACATTAAACTGGAGGTGAAGAAGTAACTCATGAAGAAGACAGCTCTTATTTCAGTATCCAGTAAGCAGTCAAAAAAAGAAAATGATACTATAGAAGTAGTTACTCCAGGAAGTTTTTATAAAAAGGAAAACTGTTACTATGTAGTTTATAATGAAACAGAAATATCTGGCATGGAAGGCACAACAACTACTTTTAAGATAAATTCTCAAGATAATAAGTTCTCTTTGATAAGAATTGGAACTACCAGCACTAAAATGGAATTTCAAAAGTCAACAGGGGACATATCTCTTTACAATACTCCCTATGGAACTTTAGAATTAAAAATAGATACTAAGGAACTTAATATGGATATAAATGATAATGGTGGAAATGTATTTGTTAGTTATGATATGAGTGTTGCAGGGCAAAAGCCTCAGAATACATCTCTTAAAATTAATATAAAAGCGCAATAGGTATTTTTACCTTTGCGCTTTTATTATTAAAATCTATGTTTAAAAAACTATGCATTGGGTAATATTCTTAATAAAATAGCAGGGAGGGAAAATGGAATTGCAAGAGCAATCCTTTATAAAAATGAAATACTTTGATAGAAATATTAAATATGAAAAAATAATAGAATTACTGTGTGAATACAAAGGAATTCATAGGGAGGAATTAATTACAATATTAGAGGATGAAGAATGTAAATATTTATTATTCTTGCTTCTAAAAAAATACAATTGCATGGATATTCAGAGTCTGGCAAAGGATTTTGAAATAAATAATAGAAGAAAATTAAATAGTAATTTAAAAAAAGCGGAAGAGAAATTTTTATTAAATAAGAAAATAAGAGAAATGTTTTTTGAAGCAGAAAATATAATAGAAAAAATTCAATAAAAAAAGTAGAAAATGCTTAAATTATGTGATATTATATTAGGTATGTATTAAATAACATAAAAACCCCATTTTAAATTATTGGGTAATATCTATTCTATAATAAAATTGGAAGTTTGTCAATAATATTTTATAAATATTTTCTTGTATATTGTCAGACAAATAAGGAAGCAGGGGGTGAAAAATGAGGTTATGGCACTAAAAATAAACCCTACAATATATTATGCTTATTGTAAACTTGCAAAACAGTATATTGTATTTAAATTCTTTAATGCCACAGCCCCATAATTTTATGAGCACTAAATATGTATTTGTAACTGGAGGAGTTGTTTCATCATTAGGTAAAGGGATAACAGCAGCTTCATTGGGAAGATTATTAAAAAATAGAGGCTTGAAGGTTTCCATACAAAAGTTTGATCCATATATAAACATCGATCCTGGAACAATGAGCCCTTATCAGCATGGTGAGGTATTTGTAACAGAGGATGGTGCTGAAACTGATCTTGATTTAGGGCATTATGAAAGATTTATAGACGAAAATTTAAGTAAAAATAATAATGTGACTACAGGCAAGATATATTTGTCAGTTATAAATAAGGAAAGAAAAGGAGATTATTTAGGAGGGACTGTGCAGGTAATACCTCACATTACTAACGAAATAAAGCAAAGAGTTTACAGGGTGGGTAAAGAAAAAGACTTGGATGTAGTTATAACTGAAATAGGTGGAACAGTAGGAGATATAGAGTCCCTTCCATTTCTTGAAGCTATAAGACAGATAAAATATGATGTAGGAAGAGAAAATGTATGTTTTATTCATGTAACACTTGTTCCATACCTTAAAAAATCAGGAGAACTTAAAACTAAACCTACACAACACTCTGTTAAAGAACTAAGAAGTATTGGTATACAGCCAGATATAATAGTATGCCGTTCAGAAAAGCCTATTTCCAAAGAGCTAAAAAGCAAAATTGGTTTATTTTGTAATGTAAAACAAGACTATGTAATACAAAATTTAGATGCAGAAAATTTATATGAAGTTCCTTTAATGCTGCACAAAGAAGGATTAGATAACTTAATTTGTGAAAAATTCAATTTGGGTTGTAAAGATATAGATAATGCTCAATGGGAAGCAATGGTTAATAAAATAAAGAATCTTTCTAAAAAGGTAACTATAGCATTAGTAGGTAAGTATGTGGAACTGCATGATGCATACATTTCTGTAGTAGAATCTTTAAATCATGGTGGTTATGCTAATGACGCAAATGTAGAAATTAAGTGGATAAATTCGGTAGATATTAATAAAAATAATGTAGGTGAATTTTTAAAAGATGTAGATGGAATTTTAGTACCAGGTGGATTTGGTGATAGAGGAATAGAAGGTAAAATAGAATCTATAAGATGGGCAAGAGAAAACAATGTTCCATTGCTGGGAATATGCTTAGGAATGCAATGTGCAGTTATAGAGTTTGCAAGAAATGTATTGGGGTATAAAGATGCCCACAGTTCTGAAATAGATCCAGCAACAAAATATCCGGTTATAGATTTAATGCCTGATCAAAAGGACGTAGATGAAAAAGGAGGAACCATGAGATTAGGAGTATATCCATGTAAACTCCTTAAAGGAAGCAAGGCTTTTGAAGCTTATGGTGAAGAAATTATTTATGAAAGACACAGACATAGATATGAATTTAATAACCAGTATAAAAAGGCTTTGGTAGAAGCTGGACTCACTATTTCGGGAACAAGTCCTGATGGAAGATTAGTTGAAATTGTTGAGGTGAAAGATCACCCATGGTTTGTGGCAGTGCAATTTCACCCTGAGTTAAAATCAAGACCAAATAGACCTCATCCATTATTTAGAGAGTTTATTAAGGCATCATTGAATAAACAGTTTTCATAAGGTTAGCTGTGGCATTAAGAATAAATACTACAATATATTGTATGTAAATTACTTAGTGCCACAGCTCCATTTTTTCAATAATGTCTAAAAATATACATAATAAATATAGAAGTTATTGAAGGAATTTACTAATATATATAGAAATATTATTATAAAGGTCAAAAAATAGATAAGTTGTATAGAGGTGATAAAATGGTATTTGAATCTAACATAAGTATTGCAGTAAAAAATGAAAATGGAGAATATAAAATAAGAAAAGGCTGTTTTTTTAAGTTTAAAGAGCTAAATAAAGAAATCACCTCTTTAAATAGCATAAAAATATTTAATGGAGAGATAATACTTAATATACAATGTCCATTATGTGGAGAGAGTCATTATTATAGATATAGCTTAAAAGAATTAACATCAGAAGGCATACTAATTGGAGGCTGCGAAGAAATAGGAATTCCAATATTTTATATAGGAAACTACGAAAAGATTATGAAAAAAATCTTTGATTATAATAATACAAATAAGAACATATACGCAATGTTGTAAAACAAAAGTATAGATTTATTATGCTTTTGTTTTATCATGATATTTCTTATAATCTAAGTATTTTTAAAATTTTTCTGGATTAAAATATTAAAATGGGTTATAATGTTATATGTTATACACAGTACATCATTTCAGGTGTTCTCTTTTGACAATT
>ENA-UOOE01001032-UOOE01001032.1-fermentation-metagenome-genome-assembly--contig:-NODE-1032-length-24624-cov-5.936587_pt1 | contig 24624 bp, 21 predicted proteins | sample MGYA00245776_ERZ724021 | MGnify/ENA primary metagenome ERZ724021 (study PRJEB28704, sample SAMN03018321) | fermentation metagenome | biome: anthropogenic terrestrial biome; feature: soil; material... | reverse complement strand
GATCCTTCGAAAGCTGTAATCATACTGTAAAACTCAGGATGACAAGAATGTATGCTCGGGATAACAATCGGTTGACTGTAAATAGTAACTATAATTTATAATATTATTATACCCTATAGGTGTATATCTTAATTATATTTTAAGATCTTCATACAGCGAAGATCTTAAAATAAGAAATTTTTAGATTTATATTAAATATTATGCGTTTGCTGCTTCTCCCATGAACATTGCTATATCGTCTTCAACATTGGATATAGTTCCTATGCCGAATGTATCTACTAATACCTTAGCTACATTTGGTGAAAGGAATGCTGGTAATGTTGGCCCTAAATGAATGTTCTTAACTCCTAGGGATAATAAGGCTAATAACACTATTACAGCCTTTTGCTCATACCATGCAATATTATAAGCAATTGGTAAATCATTTATGTCATTAAGTTCAAATACTTCCTTTAACTTCATTGCAATAACTGCTAATGAATAGGAGTCATTACATTGTCCTGCATCCAATACTCTAGGTATTCCTCCAATATCACCTAGGTTTAGCTTGTTGTATTTATATTTTGCACAGCCTGCTGTCAAGATAACAGTATCCTTTGGAAGCGCTGCAGCAAAATCTGTATAATAGTTTCTGCTCTTCATTCTTCCATCACAACCAGCCATTACAAAGAACTTTTTAATAGCTCCTGATTTTACTGCATCAACAATCTTGTCTGCTAATGCAAATACCTGTGCATGTGCAAATCCACCTACAATTTTACCTGTCTCAATTTCTGTTGGAGCTGGTAATTTCTTTGCATGTTCTATTAGCTCTGAAAAATCTTTATGTTGACCGTTTACTCTATCTGGAATATGTTTGAATCCTGGATATCCTGATGCACCTGTTGTATATACTCTATCAGCATATGAAGCGGCTGGAGGTACTATGCAGTTTGTTGTAAATAGAATAACTCCATTGAATTTTTCGAACTCTTCCTTTTGTTTCCACCATGCATTTCCATAGTTACCTACAAAGTGATCATATTCTTTAAATGCTGGGTAGTAATTTGCTGGAAGCATTTCCCCATGAGTATATATATCTACTCCTGTTCCAGCCGTTTGCTCTAATAGCTCCTCGAAGTCTTTTAAATCATGACCTGAAACCAATATTGCCGGATTGTTTCTTACTCCAATATTTACTTCTGTGATTTCTGGATTCCCATAGGTTGATGTATTAGCCTTATCTAATAGTGCCATTACCTCAACTCCATATTTACCCGTCTCCATTGTCAATGCTACTAAGTCATCAGCTGTCAAACTATCGTCTAATGTAGCAGCTAAAGCCTTTCTAATGAATTTGGATATATCTTCATTTTCATATCCTAAATTGCTTGCATGCTCTGCATATGCAGCCATGCCTTTAAGTCCATATATGATTAATTCTCTCAGAGATCTTACATCTTTATTTTCAGTAGCAAGAACACCTACTTCTGCACTATTTGATTTAAATGTTATTTCGTCATTTGAATTAACAGCAAATGTTGCGGAATCAGCTAGACTTCCTAGTTCAACACCCTTTTCAATTAAAGTAGCTTTCAATTCATCTCTTAATTGTAAGCCTTCTTTAATCTTTGCAAAGAATCTATCTTTGTCAAAATTTGCATTTGTTATAGTCATAAATAAGCCATCAATCATAAATCTATCTAGACCAGGCATCTTGTATCCAATCTCATCAGCTTTAACACCTAATACTGAAATGCCTTTTAGTGTATAAATCATTAAATCTTGTAAATTTGCTACTTCACTTGTCTTTCCACATACTCCTACCTTTGTACAACCTTTACCACCAGCTGTTTCCTGGCATTGATAACAAAACATACTCATTAGTAAATCCTCCTTATATATCGTTATTTATGTTTCCATTATATATTTATTATCGGCCTATGTCGGTAACATAGGTTACGGAATAATAAAAACAATTCACAGTTCACAAACCATGTATTAATCCATTATTAAAGACCAAGGAATATACTCCTAAGCCTTTAATATAAATTTAAATAAATATAAAAATCAATTTCATAGCAATATTTGCACAATAAATGTTTATTTAATGTTGCTTTGTGATATAATATAAATAAGGTAATCGAAACCACAAAAGTGCGGTTACCACAGGTTAATTAAAATTAATATAATCACCTAGCATGGCGTTGCAGGGTGATTATTTTTTTCTCTTTTTGGTATCTTTCGTGAGATTAATAATCAGAGAGATTAGTGATATTATTAACATACCAAATGCAATCATTAACGAAATTGCCTGGAATGTACTCATACCACACCACCTCCCTCCATTGAAGTTTGGTGGAAACCACACCTGCTATTTTCGATTACCTTGTCCTTATTTTATCATATTAAGATATTTTTCTCAATAATTCCATGTATTTACTTGGCTTAATATAGCTATTCAATTTAATTAATATCCTAATAGTTCTTTCCCGCTGCCTTTATTCTTTCTGGATAGTTTACTGAACAAGGTGTTATACCGTAAACCATATCGCAATGAGGACACTTTGTTTCTAAATGTGTCATTTCAAATTCTTCTCCGCATTCAATACATTTGACTACTACACCTGGTGGCATAGGTCTTGTATTGAAACCCATCATTCTTATTTTATCTACTACTTGCTTTCCATCTCCAAAGCTTCCTGTACAACCATCATGCATTTTATGATTCCTCCTTATTAAATTCACAGTTCACAATTCACAGTTCACAATTGTTCGGGTCTATTTTTGAGGTTTTAGACCCGAGATTCTTCGATAGTATTACTCATCCTGAGCAGCGCGAAGGATCTCGGGTTTACTCCATAGGACTCCCCTAGCTGTACCTCTTAACTCTTAGTTCTTATCTCTTAGTTCTTAGTTCTTAGTTCTTATCTCTTATCTCTTATCTCTTAACTCTTACTTCTTACTTCTTACCTCTTACCTCCTAACCTCTCTCCGCTTCTAAGTTTGCTTCTCATCCCCTGAATAAATAGATCCATTCTTTCTAAATCTGTTAATATTGCTTTTTCTTCTTCATTTGTTTCTATTATTTTATCAATACCACCATTTTTAATCACAATCCTCTTGTCAGCGATTAATGCCAAGGTTGGATCGTGGGTTGCCATTAAAACTATTTTATCTTCACTTACTAACAAGTCTAAGGCCTTTTTTCTATCAATTCCCGCGTTTTCTATTTCATCAATTAAAACTATTGGTGAAGAACTAAGAATGGCAGTGTCTGCTATCATTAAGGCTCTCGATTGTCCCCCACTCAAAGATGTTACTGGAGTTTCTATGTCAAATTTCTCCCCGGCAAGATTGTTAGCTGCTATGATTATCTTATCTATAGTTGCTTCTACATCTTCTACTAGCCTACTTTGAGCATGAAGTTCAAGAAATTCTCTAACGGTTAAGTCCATTACAAAATTCATGTTTTGGGATAATTGTGCTACTAATTTATTATTAGATGAATATCTCCATTTCATATCAGGTTTTTTACCATCTATAAGGATAGTCCTACCAGTAGGTGTATCATTTTGAGCAGTCCATTCTATATCAGCTAAAAGTCTACTCTTACCGGAACCAGTAGGTCCAACTATAGATACTATCTCTGACTTATTTATGGTAAACTCCCTAAAACCCTCTGGATTTTTGGATTTATCATGACCAGACACTATCGTTAGAGATTGAATCCCTACTTCATCTTTTATACCTAAAAACTCCTTCATCTGCACTATAAAAGCTTCTAAATCTTCCTTAAGTCTCTCCTTATCAATCGCCCAGTTTTCTATTTCTTCTCCGGAAAAATGGTTTAGATATTCTTCAAAGGTATAATCCTCAAAGCCATTTATATCAAGCTTATTGTCTTCGAAGTATGATGCTACAAAGGGATATTTTTCAATTAATTCTCTAATACTTAGATTATTCATGGTCATCACCTAAATCCATCTTCCTTACATTGCCCATTTGGAATGCCTCTCCTATTCTGGTTTCACCAAGACAATAGGAGCACATTGCAGCAGGCATCGGGAATCTTAATTCCATACCTTGAACTGAATCAATGTCCTTTTCCTTATCAATCAGTAGAGTGCTAAGCTCATAAGCACCCTGTCCTGTTAATCCATTAATATTCATTGTCACGGCTCTAGGATTTACAGAACTAACCTTTGAAGCAAATACCTCTCTCTCAGCTTGGGATACTATATCTCCTTTAGTAATGACTACAATATCCGCAGATTTTAGCATTGGACCAATTTTCTTAGGGGTATTTATACCTGAAAGATTGTCTATAACACAGACACCTTTAATTTGCTTAATATATGGAGAGCATCTATTACATAATCCTGCAGATTCAGTTATAAGTAAATCTAACCCTAACTTTAATCCCCATTGTACTACTTCTTCAATATTTGAAGCAAAAAAATGATCTGGACAAAGTGCTCCTGACAACCCCTTTTTTACTGGTATTCCTGCCTTTTCATACAAAACATCATCGTCTGTGTAAAGGCAATCAAACTTTACTACACCAATGTTTATATTTCTTTGTTTAAGCGTATCTATTGTTTTTAATATAATTGAGGTCTTCCCTGAGGAAGGTGGACCTGAAAATATCACTATATTCATTGATTATTCCTCCTTAACAGCATCGTGAAATAATTTTTCACATTTCTTAATCAAATTACCAATATCATTATTATTTATATAGCCCCATCCAATCCACATAAATTTCTTATCCTCTGATAACCCATTATATACCTCGGGATGAGTGGATGGAAAATGTCCATTTGAGGAAAGTATCTCTCCAACTTCTTTTGAGAAGAAGAAATCTACGAAAGGCTTAGTCAACTTCTTGCTTTCCTTTTTTGCTAATAAAAATATCGGACTGATTACAGCACCATCCTTTGGCCATATTGGCTTTAATGGGCTATCTTGTTTTACCATCTTTGTAAAGAAGTAGGGCATAATAGTTACTGTTGGAATTCCCGAGCTCACCTTCTTTGTATGAGCCTTTAGCATTTCTGCAGGATGCATACTCCTTAACAAAGATCTGCCAAGGCTTGCTACACCTTCCTCACCGTAGTTCTTGTATATGTTCAACAGAATTGCATTAAATAAATCAAAATCCCTCATAGGAAGTGATACTGAATCCTCAAATTCAGGCTTTAATAAATCTGCCCAAGACTTTGGCATCTCTCTGCCCTTTAATTCCTCTGTGTTCACCATAAATACAGCAGGTACAACACCTATTATTGAATATTGTTTTTGTGGATCCTTTAAGTCTATATTCTCGTTGTCAAAATCCTTATTATATTTTTCTAGCCCTGAATTATCCTCAAAAATTCCTCGACTCTTAAATTTACCCATCAAATTTTTATCAAAAAATAAATCAAATCCAGCAGATATAAACAAGTCAGCTAAAGAATCAGCATTATCACTTTCAATTCTTTCTTTTATCCAGTCAACTCCCATATTTGCTGATTTTAGCTCATAATCTACTTTGAAGTCAAAGCTATCCTTGTTTTCTTCCATCCATTTATTAAAGCCTTCCAATAATGGTATCCTAACTGGGCATGGTAGCAAGCCTTCAATCTTTATATCTCCGCCTATATGCTTCTTAGGTACTGCTAAAGCATCATCAACTGAAATTCTATGTTGTTCAATTGCTTCTACTAATTTTTTTTCAAACAACTCTACGTTGACCCTCTTTGTCATACATGCCATTTCCATAGAAATAGTCTCTCCCATAAGTTTTCTCATCTTTTCATTTTTCAGCTGATCAAACCCATTTGAAACAAATATATCTATAGTTTCAGGATACTTTTCTGTAATATCAAATATCTTATCCTTTATATCAAAATACTTATTCATAATATTCCTCCTCGATTTAATTCCGTATATTTACTATCCTATAATATAATATTATTCAAAAAAAGTCGGTAACTAATGTTACCGACTAAATGTTTATTTATTTATTGATATTATGCCCTTGCCTTCCTTAAATACGCAAATCATTTCATTTGTTAAGCTTAAATCTTCAAATTCAACATCTATTTTTTCTCTCTCCACCCAGATTCCTTCCGATAACTCTTCTCCATCAATTACAATATTATCCTCACCATCTAGTTCACAGAAATAACCCATTAAAATATCATCCGCAAAACCCCATGGTTGGGATTTATAATATCGAATATTTTTTACCCGTAGTCCAACTTCCTCCATTACTTCTCTTTTTACTGTCTCCTCCAAAGACTCTCCTACTTCGTTAAACCCAGCTATTAAAGCATATCTTTTAAATGGTCTGTTGTTATATCTTGTTAGCAATAGTTTGTCTCCATTTGTAACTGCCACAATTACTGCTGGATTGATTCTAGGATACACTGTATTTCCACAATTATCACAGCGAAGAGCTCTTTCCTTATTACTATGAACTAATAACTTTCCACAACACCCACAATATTTATTGTTATCATACCAGGTCTTTATCTGATATGCTGTTATTCCTGCAAAAGCCATATACTTTGGTTTTAGGGTTCTAAAAGCTTCCTTGCCTACATAATCAAAGCCATCTAATACTATTTGTCTATCTGAAATAAAATAACTTATATCATCTATTGAAAATAAATATGTATAATTACCCTCAATCTCCTTTACTTGTTTATACTTTGGAAATATTAAATCCTCATTATTTGATATTAAAACCTTTTTTTCCTTAAAGAATAAAATATAACTATTATCATTTGGAGTCTGTACTTTATATTGATTATTGAAAACATGTGGTGCTATATCTTGTATCATATATTATCCCTCCGAGTTGTAAATAACTAATATTGATTATAACACAAAATCAAAAGAAGTTTTTTGTTATAATTAATATACACTAAGCTATAAATTTTATTTTAAAATTATTTCTATTTAAGTGTAACCTAAGCCTTTCTTATCCGTTTATAAAGTGAAAGGAGATTTCCCTATGATAAAAGACCAGCTTGAAAAACTTTATATTGAATACAATAGGGAACTCTACCTCTATGCTGTTTCTCTATGTAGAAATCATCATCAGGCTCAGGATCTAGTAAGTGAAACCTTTTACAAAGCTATGTTATCCTTTGATTCTGATACAATATATTTTAAATTTTGGCTATTCAGAGTCTGCAAAAATTTATATATAGATAAAGTCAGAAAGAATAGAGAGCTTGAAAATCTAAGTGAAGATTTTCTTACTACAAAGGAAACACCTTTAGATAAGATTGTTGATAATGAGGAAAGAGTCAAGCTTTATCATATGGTAATAAGCCTCAGCTCTGCATATAGAGAAATTATCATATTATATTATTATTGTGACTTTACAATTAAAGAGATATCAGAGACAACAGGCATGACTGAAGGGGCGGCTAAGACATTGTTATTTAGAGCAAGAAAAAAGTTAAAGATAAGATTGGAGGCTGAAAATGAACTTTAAAGAGTTAATTGAGAAATATAAACAAGGCAATGCATCAGAAGAAGAAATAAAAATTATAGAGGAAGAAATTGAAAAATACGAAGCTATTGAAGAATATCTTGCAGGTAATATGGAGCTCGATTTTATTTCATCAAATGAAGATACAGAAAATAAGGATGAGTCAAAATACCTTAAAAGAAGTGTAAATAGAAGACTTAGGAAAGTTATTTTGACATCTGTCTCCATAGTTTTGGCAATTTATTTAGGAATATTTTATATAATCTCCCCTATAATTGACAGTATGTATTATAATCCTAATAGAATTACAGTGGGAGAAGTAAATGATGATTTATATTTTGATTTACAAGTTTTTACTGAATTGAATATGCCAGGTTATGGTCTATCAAGTCCAGTAATTGCTGAAAGTCTTGGGTTTGGAAATTATGATATTTACTATGGGCGTAGCAAACAATTTACTCAGGAAAAAGAAGTATTGAATATGAAAATAAAAAGAGGAAAATTAACTCACCTTACTGAAAGTCTATATCCTGAAGTCTTTATTAACTTTTTAACCTATACTCAACCAGAAGTATTTGATGAAGAATCAATTATAAGAAAAAATGAAAGAGTCATGAGCCATTTAAAACAGCTAAACCCTGTTTCATATGTTGCAGCTTATTTAACCTTTGATAGGGACTTAACTATGGAAGAATTTCGTGAGCTAGAATGGGATTATCCTGTCAGATTTATATGGGCAGGAATAAGGACGGAACCAGAAGATGAAGAATATAAAAAAATTACTGGATTTCGTATAGACAATAATTTTGTGTCGCAGTCGGGTGATAGCCCTGATAAAGAAAAATACCCTGCCTTTGATTACCATGAGTGGTTAAGAGACAATGGAGGTGTAACTACTGTATCCAATACACCAAAGGCATATGAATTACATTACAAAAGTTTATTAAGATATATGGTTGACAGAGAAGAGGCCGTTTTAACTTTTGAAATGATGCCAATTAAATATGAATATTATAAATCAGCCCTTAAATACGTAGAAGAAAATGGTGTAAATACTTATGGTGTATTAGTATTTGCAAATCCTGATGATTTGATTGACTTAGTAGAAAATGGGCCTATAGAGAACCTTGAGATTGATGAGGTATTAGCATCAAGACGATATATTCATTAAAAAACATGAATCATTATAAGGATAATAAAGGACGGCTATTTTGCTTATAATAAACAAAACAGCCGTCCTTTATTTATATTTGCATAAAAACTTTCTGTATAAATAAATCAGAACTACATATAAGCCTATAATTACAAATAATGATATCAATCTCTCACTCATAGATCCGTCAGCAAATAATACAGGTCCAAGCCCAAAGAAGGTAACTAAAGCTAGTAAAGCAATAAATATTATATGAATTATTGTCCTCACTATCTACACCTCCAATATATCTCCTTAGTTTCTTTCTAAAATAAAAAATCATCTCTTTGAAATTTATGATACCCTAAGAAATGATTTTTAATTTATATTCTATTTTTAAAATCATATATAAAAAACTATGCTACTTAAAAGTATCTTAACATTAACTTCTTAGACCTTATAAATAGCATAGCATATATTTCTCTATATTTTAACTATATTAACTATATAATATTAACTGGTAATTATTCTAATACTACCTACGCATTCAATATCTCCATAAATTCAGTTCCAGTAATAGTTTCTTTTTCTAATAGATAATTTGACAACTCTATTAGCTTTTCCTTATTTTCTATAAGGATTTGTTTTGCCTTGTCATATGCAGACTGAATAATAGACTGCACTTCTTTATCAATTAAAGTAGATGTTTCCGGTGAACATGCAAGAGATGAATCGCCACCAAGGAATTGATTATTCATCGTTTCAAGTGCTACCATTCCAAACTTATCACTCATACCAAGACGTGTAACCATAGCCCTTGCTAGTTTTGTAGCTTGTTCTATATCATTGCTTGCACCTGAGGTTATTGATCCAAAGATTACCTCTTCAGCGGCTCTACCACCTGTCAATGTTGCAATCTTATTTAATGCCTCTTCTCTGGTCATCAGTACATTTTCCTGTTCTTCAACCTGCATTGTATAACCAAGAGCTCCTGAAGTACGAGGTATGATAGTTATCTTGGTAACCGGTGCTGAATCTGTTTGCTTTGCAGCTACAAGAGCATGACCTATTTCATGATGAGCAATTATTTGTTTTTCTTTTTCCTGTATTACAGCACCCTTCCTTTGATATCCTGCTATTATAACCTCCACAGATTCCTCTAAGTCACTTTGACTTACCAAGTCCCTGCCCATTCTTACAGCTCTTAGTGCAGCTTCATTTATAATATTGGCTAGCTCTGCACCTGAAGCACCAGCAGTCATCCTTGCTATTGCATTGAAATCTATATTATTTTCCATTTTAACGTTATGGGCATGTACCTTAAGAATAGCTTCTCTACCTTTAAGGTCAGGTAGGTTAACAGGTATTCTTCTATCAAATCTACCTGGTCTTAATAAAGCTTTATCAAGTGATTCAGGTCTATTTGTGGCAGCTAAAATAACGACTCCCTTTTTACCATCGAACCCATCCATTTCTGATAGTAATTGGTTTAATGTTTGCTCTCTTTCATCATTTCCGCCAAAGCCTGCACCATCCCTCTTTTTACCTATAGTGTCAATTTCATCAATAAACACTATACAAGGTGCCTTTTCTTGAGCTTGCTTGAACAGATCTCTTACCTTTGCAGCACCCATACCTACAAACATTTCAACAAAATCAGAACCTGATATTGAGAAGAAAGGTACATGAGCCTCACCTGCTACTGCCTTAGCAAGCAATGTTTTACCTGTTCCGGGAGGTCCTACAAGTAATGCTCCCTTTGGCATTGTAGCACCTATATCTGCATACTTTGTTGGATTGTGAAGAAAATCAACTATTTCAACAAGTGCATCCTTTGCTTCGTCCTGACCAGCCACATCCTTAAAGGTTTTTTCATCCTGATCAGCTGGTACATATACCTTTGCATTACTTTTACCAAAGGACATTGCATTTCCTGCACCACCCATACCCTTGGTCATTCTCTTCATCATAAATGGCCCTAATGCAAATATGAGTACAAGAGGCAATACCATGGTCAAGAAATAACTTAACATAGGAGACATTTCCGTAGGTATTTCTTGATAGAAATTTTTAAAACCTTTACTATATAATCTATCTACTAACTCCGGGTCTTCTATTCTACCTGTTGTATAATATTCTAGCTTTCCTTCATCATTTTTTGCAGAAAATACTATTTCGTTTTCTTTAAGCTGTACTTCCTCTATTTTCCCATTTTCTATATAATCTAAGAATGTTCCATAATCAATATTATTAATTTCTTTTCTTAATAATGGTGCAAAAACCACTTGATTTAATAACATTAAAATTACTAACGATATAAGATAATAAAATATTAATGGCTTTTTTGGGGTTTTCCCTTCTTTCATAACAATCCCTCCAATCTAAATATAGTATATATAGTTATTGTGAACAATTTATGAACAATTAGTGAATATATAGTATTTTACTATATCAGTATACCCTTTTACAACTCGCTTCAACTATTATAGGCAAAAGATATATATCCCTTAAACTAAAACTTCAAACAAAAATAGCAAAATTCGATATTTAATTGAGAAGTATAGTAGACTATTTATAGTTGTCTATAATTGAGGGTAAATCATCATAAAATTTTAATACATTTTCGCCGTTCATATCATAGTCATCCATAGATAACTTCTCTAAATATTGTTTCAGTATTTCAGTAATATTTGAATCTTCATTAGACTCAATAAAATGCTTGTAAGTATTCAATACCTCGTCCTTAATTTTAGAGCTTCCTTCCTCTGCATAAATATATTGATTACCCGTTCCAATTATGATGCCAGTGATGTATCCTTCATAAAAGTCGTTTATCCTAACTATAGTTTTGCCTCCGGCATACTTGTTTAGGTGCTTTTCAGTCATTAGCGCTCTCTCAATTAATTCATTCAGATCTACTTTCATCATTTCTCCATCTGTATATACATTCTGTCCTTCCCTATTTATAATATCCAGATACGATTTTACCTCCTCTGACACATAATCATAGTACTTCATCAATGTATCACTTATTGTCTTCATAGATGGTGCTATATTTCTTACATATTCTTCTAGACTTAAAACAATATCATCTACAATATCTTCATCCACTTTTTCAATGTTATTATCTAAATATGTAGTGATTTCTTCTAGTTCCTTATTTTGATTTAATAGACTATAATATCCTGAAAGAACATCTTTCTTTTCTTCAATAGTCAATTCCTTCTGAGTTTCATCCTCAGGTTCGACAACTTCAGGTACGATATCTTCTGGGGAGATTTCATCCGTTGTAGTAGATTTAGTACAACCACTCAATAATATTGCCATGATTATCATAATGACGTATCTCTTCATCATTTTACCTCCTATCCTAATACTAATTCAATTATACCCCAAGTTCAAATTTATTGAAAAAAAATTTGAATTATTTTTGAGGATAACATTTTCCACCCATTGACAACTTTAATGTGCCATAGTATAATCATCACTATATTCAAAATTGTCTAATAGTTTTGATGGAGATAAAAATACCATTATCACATCTAAAGAGAGTTGGTGCCTGGTGAAAATCCAACGTTGTGCGGTATGTAATACTCACTCCTGAACTGCATTGTTGAAATAATAGTAGATGATGCCGGAATATAATGCCCCCGTTAAAAGGCTAGGATTGATTACGATCCGATTGAGTCAATTTACATATGTAAATTGTAAATAAGAGTGGTACCACGGATATACCCCGTCTCTAAAGTAGTTATACTTTGAGGCGGGTTTTTTTATATCAATGTCTTGGCCAGACAGTATCTAATTCAAAATACTAAATTTAAGGAGGAATAATATGAATAGTTTATTAGCCATTACAATTATACTAGTTGTATTTGCAGCGGGAGACATTATCTCTTATAAGACAAAGTCAATAGTATCAATGATGTTTATAGCTTCTGTAGTATTTCTAGTAGGATTCTGGATGGGACTTCCCGAAACAATTTTTACTGACGCTCAATTAACAGGATTTGGGGCATTGATGATTGGATTTTTAATTACACACATGGGAACCTTATTGAGCTTTGAAGACCTTGTAAAACAATGGAAAACAGTAGTGATTGCACTAGCTGCAGTTGCAGGAATTGGAATATTTTTATTTGTAGTTGGTTCACCAATATTAGGTAGAGAATATGCAGTTGCTTCCGCTCCACCTATTGCCGGAGGGGTTGTAGCCGCAATAATTATGGGTGATGTAGCAACAGCTAAAGGTTTAGAATCTATTAGTGTATTTGTTACATTATTAGTAGTAGTGCAAGGATTCTTTGGATATCCTGTAGCATCATTTATGTTAAATAAAGAAGCAAAAAAGTTACTTAAAAATTATGATTCAAGTGAAATAAATGTAGCAGCCGTAGGTATAGGTACTGGTGTAGGGGTTGCAGAACAACCTACAAAGAGTAAAAGAAAGCTTATACCAGCTTTGAATAAAGATTTACAGACATCATATGTTTTGCTTGCAAAGCTTGGTCTAGTAGCACTTTTAGGATTTAAACTATCTGAATTAACAAACGGCTTTATACATCAATATGTAATGTGTCTATTTGTAGGTGTAGCTGCCAGAGAGATTGGCTTCTTAGAAGAAGACATTATGACAAAGGCAAATGCACAAGGTTTAGCTATGGTTGGACTTATGGCTGTTATCTTTGGCAATTTATCAACTGCGACACCTGAAATGCTGTTGTCACTATTATTCCCACTTATAGGTAGCTTGACCTTGGGTCTTATCGGTATAACTATTTTTTCAGCTATTGCAGGTAAATTACTGAAGGTATCAATTCCAATGGCGATTGCAATTGGTACATCAGCATTATTTGGATTCCCGGGAACATTCATTATTTCAAACGAAGTAGCAAATGCAAATGGTAAAACAGATGAGGAAAGACAAATAATCTTAAATGAAATACTTCCTAAGATGCTTGTTGCAGGATTTATGACAGTTACTATAGCTTCAGTAGTATTAGCAGGGTTTATGGCACCATTAATGTAAAATATTATGAGGGGGAGTACAATGTCTAAAACAATCTATAAAGGATTCACATTAATTGATGGAAATGGTAATGCACCAGTAGAAAATGCTTATTTTGCGGTAGAGGATAAAAAAATAGTAGAAGTAGGAAATGCAAAAGATATTAAGAATGAAGAAAAATATGAGATAGTAGACTTAAATGGCAAGACCGTCATGCCAGGTCTTATCAATGCACATGTTCACATCAATATGGAACCTGTAGGTAACCCATTTGCAAACGCCGATTCAGATGCAAAAATTGCTTTTAGATCAGCTGCTAATCTTAAAAAACATCTATATGCAGGTACAACATTTTTTAGAGACTTAGGTGGAACAAACTATGTTGATATTGATACTAGAGATGCAGTCAATGCAGGCTTGCTAGAAGGTCCTGAGTTTTTAACATCAGGCAGGTGTATCTGTATGACAGGTGGCCATGGTTGGGAAGCCGGAGGTCGTGAGGCTGATGGTCCAGACGAAGTTAGAAAAGCAGCAAGAGAACAGCTAAGAGCAGGTGCAGATGTAATTAAGGTAATGGCTACAGGTGGAGTAATGACCAGAGGCGTAGAGCCGGGAAGTCCACAGTTTACTGAAGAAGAGATGAGAGCAGCAATTGAAGAAGCTCATAAGGTGGGCAAGAAAACAGCTACTCACGCTCAAGGAAACACGGGTATAAAAAATGCTGTGCGTGCCGGAATTGATACAGTTGAACATGCATTTTTCTTGGATGATGAGGTCATTCAAATGATGATTGAAAGAGGAACTTATGTAGTACCTACTCTAGTTGCTGTAGATTTTATAGTTAAAAATGGTGTTGAAGCCGGAATACCGGAATATGCAGTAAGAAAGGCAACTACCACACAGGAAGCTCACAAGGCAAGCATTTTAAAAGCATACAAAGCTGGTGTAAAAATTGCGATGGGTACTGATTCAGGGACACCATTCAATCTTCATGGTTCCGCACCATATGAAATCAAACTTTTGATAGAATGTGGCATGACACCAATGGATGCACTGGTCGCAGCGACTAAAGGCAGTGCTGACTGTTTGGGTATAATGGATAATTATGGTACATTAGAAGAAAGAAAATTTGCTGATTTCCTTGTACTTGATGAAAATCCATTGGACAATTTAGATACATTATTTAATATCAATTCAGTATATAAATTAGGAAGAAAAGTAAATAGATAAATTTTATAAATAACCGTTCTCGGTTTCGAATTTGATAATTCTGGTGCCCTGTATGAAAATACAGGGCACTTTTAATAATCTATTTCGTAACTGCAGTCTTTCTATTATTTGCCTTTATCAAGAAAAATCCAATTGCTGCTATTGCTGCAATTAATCCTATGGGGTAGGCTATTGTAGTAGGAAGCTTAAATCCTTCAGGTGCCTGCATTAAATAGGTTATACTTACAGCCGTCATAAAGGTCGCTGGTAAAGTTGTCATCCAATGACTCTTTCCTTCCTTAACCAAATAAGCTGATGCTGTCCATAGTACTATCATAGCAAGAGTTTGATTTGACCACGCAAAGTATCTCCAGACTATGTTAAAATCAATTTTTGATAATATAAATCCAATAACAAACAAAGGTACTGATAATATTAATCGCTTACCAATAGGACCTTGTTCAAAATTCATTGCATCAGCAATAGTAAGTCTTGCACTTCTAAATGCTGTATCCCCAGATGTAATAGGACATGCAATTACTCCTAACATTGCCAATAAACCACCTATTGGTCCCATTAGAGAAAATGATACTGTATAAACAATTCCTGCAGGTCCTCCTCCATTTACAAGAGCATCCTGAAGTCCTGGTATGCCATCGAAAAATACCATCCCTGCAGCTGCCCAAATCATAGCTATTATACCCTCGGCTATCATTGAGCCATAAAAAATTCTTCGCCCATAGCTTTCCTTTGTTATACATCTAGCCATCATTGGAGACTGGGTAGCATGAAAACCACTAATTGCGCCACAAGCAATAGTTGTAAATAAAAAAGCCCAAATAGGTAAACCCGTTGGATGCAAGCTTTTAATCGTAAAAGCAGGAAGATGATAATCACCTATTACTATTGATGTACCTATTCCAATAGCCATTATTAATAGTGATAAACCAAATATAGGATACAATCTACCAATTAGCTTATCAATAGGAAGTACTGTTGCCAAGAAATAGTAACACAATACTATCAATATCCATACCTGTAAGTTGTTGATACCAAACAACTCCAAATTGTTCAATAATCCGGCAGGACCAGTCATAAATACGGTACCAACTAAAATTAACAAAATAACTGAGAATACTCTCATCACTTGTCTTGCCCCTTGTCCTAGGTATATTCCAACTATTTCAGATATACTCTTTCCATCATGTCTTAATGATAGCATTCCTGAAAAATAATCATGTACACCACCTGCAAAAATACTCCCAAAAGCAATCCATATAAATGCTGCAGGTCCGAATAAGGCTCCTTGAATAGCTCCAAAGATTGGTCCCAAGCCAGCTATATTCAATAGTTGAATCAAGAATATCCTTGGCCAGCTCATAGGCATAAAATCAATACCATCCTGCAGCCTTGTGGCTGGTGTTTCATTAGAATCATCAACACCAAAATGTTTGTCTACAATTTTACCGTAAATTATGTAACCTAAGATTAGTATTATAATTCCGGCAATAAATAAAAACATATAAAAACCCCCTATTTTTAGTATATATAAAATATATAATATACCTGTTTCAAATAGTGAGTTTCTGGCTATAATGCAATAATTTCTACCTAAGATACAAATACAATTCTCAAGCTGCAAACGTTTCTACTCTATGTTCATTAAATCCTTGAACTTTTTTGAATATTTCCTGCTAACTGGTATGACATCCTTGCAGCATTTTAAATTAATATTAAATGTAGAATTAAACCATGGTTCAATAGTTTCTATAAAGTTCAAATTTAATATATATGATTTATGACATCTAAAGAATATTTTACTATCAAGCTTACTGTATAATTCATTTAATCTATTATTTCCCATATATTTGCCATTTATGGTTACTATAACTGTATGCTTGCCCTCTATCGTTATATAAATAATATCCTTGGTATTTATAGGAATAAGCTTGTTATTATGATAAACAGATAATCTTGTTATAGATGTTGGTTTTATTTCATCTAGCAATCTATTTAATCTATCTATTGTGATTCGTCCATCATTCTCTCTACTGGAATATATTCTTTCTATTCTACTGATAAGTCTTTCTTCAGAAATTGGCTTCAATATATAATCAATAGCATTCACTTCAAATGCCTCTATTGCAAATCTATCATAAGCTGTAACAAAAATTATCTTGGGAATATGATGATTATCCTCTTTAGTAATTATACGGGCAACATCTATTCCGTTTAGCTGAGGCATCTGGATATCTAAAAAAACTAAATCTGGCATAAGCTTCTTATATAATTCTAATGCTTCTAATCCATGTGTTGCCTCACCTACAACAGTAACTTTATTGGACTTAGATAAAATATATTTAAGCTCTTCACGTGCGGGTAATTCATCATCTACTACCAAACATCTTATCATGCTCCTAACGCCTCCGTATACCTCGGTATTGTTATTCTAATAGATGTTCCTTCATCTAACCTGCTACCAATTTCTAATCCATAATTTTTGCCATATTTATTTTTAAGCCTATCGTTAATATTTTTTAAACCTATGCAATCCTTAGGAGCATCTCCTTTAAGGATACTCTCAATTAGCCCACTTTCCATACCTATGCCATTATCTTCTACCTTAATTTCAGTATACTCTTTAAAATTTCTCGCAGTTATAATGACCCTTCCACCTTCTATCTTTTCCATCAATCCATGCTTTATAGCATTTTCAACAAGAGGCTGAAGCAATAATGGAGGAATCTTACAGTCTATGCCTTCTTCAATATCAAATACAATTTGCAGCTTATCCCCAAATCTAGCTCTTTCAATTTCAACATATGAATTTATGTGTTCAATTTCCTTTAATAAATCAACATCTTCCATTTCATCTTGTAAATTTGACCTGAAAAAATCACCAAGATGAATTAACAGCCTTCTTGCATTATCAGGCTGTGTTCTTGTATATGAAACAATTGTATTTATTGCATTAAATAGAAAATGTGGATTCACCTGTGCTTGCAAAGCCTTAAGCTCCGATTTAGCAAGTAATTCCCTCTGATAATCTACATTGCTTAGCTCTATCTGTGTTGAGAATAGTTGAGCCAATCCAAGAGCAAGTTCCGCATCCACCTTTGTGATTGCATTTTCTTTGCCCTTATAGAGCTTTAACAAACCAATTATTTTATCCTGTTGTTTTATAGGAACCAATATTGCTGATTTTAAATTACAGTTGGGATTATCACAGGCAATGTCTCCCTTTGTATTAGCAACTATATATTCTTCCTTATGCAATGCTTGCCTGGTTAAATTTGTCATTATGCTTACACCAGGTAGATGGTGATCTTCACCATCACCTACATGGGCTAAAATTTTCTCGGTATCAGTAAATGCCACAGCCGTGATTCCAGTCATTTCCTTTATCACCTTTGCAGTTTCATAAGCAGTTTGTTCATTAAAACCCTTTCTGAAGTACATAGTATTATTTGCTATCTTCAATGCCAATTGAGCTTGAAAAGCAGCTTCTTTTTCAATTTCCTTCAGAACACTATCAGTTATAGCAATAAACACTGCTATGCCTATTCCATTTGCCAAAATCATAGGAATACCTATGACCTTTACCAGCTCTAATGCCGCATCATAGGGCTTAGCTATCAAAAGTATAATAACCATTTGAAATACTTCTGCAACAAACCCGGAAATCAAAGCAAATATAATTCTATAAGGACTATTCTCAAATCTCTTCTTTAACAAACCAGAAAATATGCCTTCCACAAATGTAGATAATGCACATGCAAGAGATGTAAAGCCTCCAATATCCAGTAAAAATCTATGACCTCCGGCTATAATGCCAGATAAGATTCCAACCATCGGACCACCCAACAGTCCTCCAACAAAAACTCCTATTACCCTAGAGTTTGCAATAGCACCCTGAATATGAATCCCTGTATAGGTGCCAATTATACCGAAAACACCAAAAATAGCGGACATATAAATCTTATCTTTGTTATTTAAATTTTCCTTAGAAACCAGCTTTCTAAAATATCCCGCCCTTGAAAGAAAAAATGCTAATATCATGATTATTGCTACCCGATTAGCCAAGTTTTCAATGAGAACGCCAAGCATTCTATTTCCCCCCTTATATAAGCTATAATATAAGTTTAGTATATAAGAACAAATACAATTTAGCAACAAAAAAACCCCGAAAAATCCAGATCCTCGCTAACTCAGGATTTACAATTCTAATAGTTCTTTTATTTCTCTTTCCTTGTCTTTTAAATCCACTTCTAACATATTTAAATTTCTTCTTAACTCTACAATTATACTGTCAATTTTATCAAAGGCTCTATTAACATTATCAAGTGAATCATTTATCTTTGATTGCACAAACCAATCAACAAAGAAACCATCAAAGAAGAAATCAGCAAAGGTCTCAAAGGATGAAATATTTACCTCTACGTCTGTAAATTCATTGACATCAGACAATTCTTTTTCAAAGGATTTCAATAAGTTTTTAAATTCATGGGAATCTTCATTAGCCCTATCTATTGCGGAATGTTTTGCTATATTTGACATCAAACCTCCTCCTAAAATATCCCATGTGCCCCAGCCTTGAGCCTCCTTCAATGACTCCTTCATTCTCCCTAGAGCATTTAGTGCTCTTTCGCCAGCCACAACTGCCTCTCTTAATTCCTTAATATTCAATTTGATTTGATTTATATCTTCTAAGTTATCATTTAACCTTCTACCGCTCTCTCCACCTTCTTTGATTAACAAATTCTTTTTCTCCTTTATTAATCTATCATACTCCTCTTCTACACCTGCATATCTTTTTAGATCATTTTTTGCATTTTGCAGTTCCTTTTCAAGCTTCTTAATCGATCCTATGCACTCTTCGTATTTTAGCTTTGCAGTTAAATATTCTTCTCTTTCCTTATATAACTTTTCATCCTTTTTACCAATCAACGATAACATTATTGAACTAAAACTTGCCCCCTCTAGTTTTTGTACATCCTTCTCTTCATCTGAAAGCTGATCCTTTAGCACTATAGCCTGATTTCTTTTATTTTTTAACTCATCATTTATCATTCTAATTAAAGAATCCAACTTTCCTTTAATTAAAAGCTTTTCCTTTAATTGGTATATCTCTTGATTGATTTCTGTCAGCATACTTATCCCCTCTTTATTTTTTTATTTTATCCATTATTATATTTACATACTTGGATTCAGATAAATCAAAATCAGTATCTATAAACAATATTTTATTGCCCTCAAGTAAAAACAGAGAATTATTCTTAATATCAGCATTAGGATTTTCTATATAAAAAGCTTCATCGTATCCTAAATATTCATTATCTGCATCCCTCAATACTCTATTATATTTTAATTCATCAATTAGCATTTCGTCAAAAATGTATCTGGCTATTTTGCTTCCTCTTGTTTCTATACTTACTGTCTCAAGTCCAATTTCACTTGAAACTTCTCCATATCTTGAATATTTTGGAACTAGAATACTTCCTTCTTTATCAAAATATTTGTGTTTTAGTTTTACTTTCGCTCCAAAATCCTCACTGGTAAATCCTATATACCCCGGCTCCAAATTTTCATTATCACTTGAAGACATTCTTAAAGTGATAAAAATAGTGAATACAAAAACAGCTACTATTATAGAACATAAATATATGATTTTAATTATTTTACTAATCTTTAATGTCTCAATTCCTTTAATATAGATATAAATGATTATTGGTACTAACAATGGTGCCATTAAAAGTGCTATTTTATTTGAGTTTATAGTTGCATCTAATATCATTGCAACTATTAAGATGATTATTAAAAAAATTGAAAATACAAAGGAAATAGTACCAATCATTTTAGACCTTTTATAATTTGTCACAGGTAATGGCAAATTATCCTTAATATTTTTCTTTGCCTTTATTATCCAGGCAATATTTCCCACAGTTGAACCTATTATGTTTATTAATAAAAGAGGCCATAAAAATGGCATTATCAATCTACCATTTGTAAATAAATTTTCATAATCATATGGGAGTTGAATCTTTATATTAAGTAATATTATAAATACATCTAATATCATTACCGATATTTCAGGTAATATAGACTTTTCAATTACCATCCTTTCTATTTCTTCATCAGTCTGAACCGGTATCAGATTGTCTTCCTTTTTTGAGTAAAATATATGTAGATTTTTTGATGATGTTGCATAGATCCATCCAGCGTCTTCACATAAATTTATATATGATTTCATATCATCCTTATCAGCCGCTTCAAATATGCTAATTTTAGGATATATATCCACCGAAAAAGTTAAATCAGACGGCTCTATCTTTTTATAAACAGCAAAACTATACTTTATTTTATCAATTAACCATCCCTTTCTAGCCATATCTTCAAAATGTTCTTTTAAAGAAAAATAATCTACTGTTGAAAATATAAATAATTCCCTTTTAGTATCTTTGTTCTTAGTCATTTTTAACCTCCAAGAATATCTAATAGTATTGTTAAGAATAATTGCTTTTAAATATGTTGTCTCCGTCCTTAACTAACATTTTTAAACGATTGTATTCCTCCAGCAACATCTCTTTTCCACTATTAGTCAATATATATGTCTTTCTTCTTCCATCATCGGAAACCTGCTTAATAATTCCTTCTTTTTGAAATTTCCCTAATAATGTATAAAGGGTTCCAGGACCTACTACTACCCGATTATTAGTTTTTTCTGCTATGACTTGCATGACTTCATACCCATATCTTTCCTTTGTTAGTGCTAGTAAGATGTAGTACATTGGTTCTGTTAAAGTTTGAAACTGTTGCCTTGCCATTCTTTCACCTCTATATCTATTATCGATATATCTAGTATCAATATATTATAATATATTTTAAATGTCAATAAAAAATTCCACCTTGCTTTCCCATTATTTCGTATACTTCTCTATGCAATCTTTACATATGCAAGCCTTACCTTTTTTATCTTCAGGAACCATCTCTAGTATGTACTTTGGTACCACTACATGATTACACCAACAATCACTTTGGCCATGCTGACAATTGTTATCCTTGCCGCATATTGGGCAAGTTCTTTCTTCCTTATTTAATGTCATATATTTACACCTATCCTTTAATTATATTTTAGCAAAGTTCTCCACTATCTTGTCAATCCCTATACTACTCCAATAGCCTTATCATAATCCTTCTTATGTACATATATATAATAGGTCTTTGATGTACTTAGATTCTGTCCAAAGGTTCCTGTTCTTCCTCTTTGTCCGCCAGCAAAATTTGAACTATTGCGGTCTACAACTCTGTATGTATATTTTATACTATTTTGAGATAATCTACTACATACCTCATTAAATCTATCTAATGAGGTTCCTACAAAGACTTCTTTTCTATTAAATATATTTATCATATCGAAACCCCCTGTCCAATATTTACTTTTTCATGATAATTCTTTCGTTTCGTTTCAATCATCCTCATTTTATCATATTCATACCCTATACAATGCAATTATTCTAATTTGTCATCAAACTTCATCAGTTACTATTCACAGTTAATCACAGCAGATAGAGAAAAATGGTAAAAATACTAAGGGAACATTTGCAGGAGTGACTATAATTCTTAGTGAATGGAAGATAAAAATCCGTTAAGCAGCTTTCATGTCCCTAAAGATAGACCACTAAGGGAATTGAAAGATGTAGGATTTTTGTCTGGAATGAGCTATAGAATTATTCATCTCCGAAACCGTGAGTGTGTATTTTTTGTCATTTTTCGATTTTACACAATTTAAAGTTACTGTGAATTACTGTGAATAGTAACCTTCATCAAAATTGTAAGAATATATTGTGAAGTATGCATTGTGAATTGTCATATTTATATGGTATAATACTGTGATATTAATTTTAGAAGGGAATTGAAGATATTTGATTAGTGTTAATAATATAAGTTTAAGATATGGCTCCCAAAAGTTATTTGAAGATGTAAATCTATTATTTACTCCAGGTCACTGTTATGGTGTTATAGGCGCAAATGGAGCAGGAAAGAGTACTTTCCTTAAAATTTTATCTGGTGATATAGAGCCAAATACCGGAGATGTTTCAATTGCTGCTAACACCCGTATGTCTGTATTAAAGCAGGATCACTTCGAATATGATGACTGTCAGGTACTACAAACTGTTATAATGGGTAACAAAAGACTTTATGAGATAATGGTTGAGAAGGATGCAATTTATGCAAAGCCAGACTTTACCGACGATGATGGAATAAGGGCATCAGAGCTTGAAGCTGAATTTGCTGAAATGGATGGATGGAGTGCTGAAGCTGAAGCCTCATCATTATTACAAGGTTTAGGAATACCTACTAATCTTCATGAAAGAATCGTCTCAGAATTAGATGGTAATGAAAAGGTAAAGGTTCTGCTTGCTCAAGCTTTGTTTGGAAAACCAGGCATACTAATTCTTGATGAGCCTACGAACCATCTTGATGTAAAATCCATTAAATGGCTGCAGGGATTCCTAGGCGATTTTGATGGGACAGTTATCGTGGTATCTCATGATAGACACTTTCTCAATGAAGTTTGTACTCATATGGTTGATATTGATTTTGGCAAAATAAAAATGTATGTTGGAAACTACGACTTCTGGTATGAATCCAGCCAATTGGCTCTACAGATGATGAAGGACCAAAACAGGAAGAAAGAAGAGAAAATTAAAGATTTGCAGAATTTTATTGCAAGATTCTCTGCTAATGCTTCTAAATCTAAGCAAGCCACTTCTCGTAAGAAGCTACTTGAAAAAATCACTTTGGATGATATTCAACCATCTACAAGAAGATATCCATTTGTTGGTTTTGAAATGGAGAGAGAAGTAGGAAATGAAATCCTTACTGTTGAAGAGCTTTCCAAGACTATAGATGGTATAAAGATATTAAACAATATAAGCTTTAGAATAAACAAAAATGATAAAATAGCCTTTATAGGAAATGAAATAGCAATCACTACTTTATTTAAAATCTTAGTAGGAGAATTGGAGCCTGATAGCGGAAGCTATAAGTGGGGTCAGACAATTACGAAATCATATTTTCCTAAGGACAATTCTGAATTCTTCAACGATGTTAAATTAAATTTAGTAGATTGGCTGAGACAATACTCTGAAGAACAAAGTGAAATCTATTTAAGAGGTTTCCTTGGAAGAATGCTTTTCTCTGGTGAGGAAGCATTGAAACAAGCTAAGGTATTATCAGGAGGAGAAAAGGTAAGGTGTATGCTATCCAGAATGATGCTTAAAAATGCTAATGTTCTGATACTTGATCAGCCTACTAACCACCTTGATCTAGAATCTATTACATCTGTAAATAACGGTCTAATAAACTTTAAATCAAATGTTCTATTTACCTCCCATGATCATCAGTTTATTCAAACTATTGCAAATAGAATCATTGATATTAAAGACGATGGCAGTTTAGTAGATAGAGCCATGACTTACGAAGAATATATAGAAAAGTATTATTAATTACAGCCGATATCTTGTGATATCGGCTTTTTCTATTTTACTTCAGTGAATTCTATTTCTAACTTCGTTTCTTTCATATTTCTGATTATTGTCAATGTAGCCTTATCACCTTGTTTATAATCATAAAGTGCCTTTTTAAGCTGTGTCATATCACTTAATTCAATATTGTCTATCTTTGTCAATATATCTCCACTTAGTACCCCTGCTTTAAAAGCTGGAGACCCATTCTGAACCTCTAAAACCACTATACCGTCATCTGTGGATAGCTTTACACCAAGTCTGCTTTGATATTCTA
>ENA-UOOE01001026-UOOE01001026.1-fermentation-metagenome-genome-assembly--contig:-NODE-1026-length-24685-cov-12.297117_pt1 | contig 24685 bp, 35 predicted proteins | sample MGYA00245776_ERZ724021 | MGnify/ENA primary metagenome ERZ724021 (study PRJEB28704, sample SAMN03018321) | fermentation metagenome | biome: anthropogenic terrestrial biome; feature: soil... | reverse complement strand
TGAAGCAATTGGCTGATTTCCCTTCTTAATCTTTCATGTTTACTTTACAATGCCTTTACAGATATATTTACTATAATATACCATAATTCGACAGTCAAGCAAATTATGAATATTTTTTAAACAAAATTAGCAGTGTCCCAATATTGGGACACTGCTAAAAATTCTTTTAGAAAAAATAGTTAATCTATTGCAAATTGAGAACGCATGTTCTATTATAAAAGTAACGCTATCTTAGCCAGTGCGGAAAACTGGAGAAATCAAATTGAACGAAAAAAAACGTTTGCAAGATCTCATCACAGAGGCCGTTTCTGAAATTAACGACGTGCCACTACTATTAAAACTATACAGCATGATGAAAGAATTTACAGGCAAATAGCTATTTATCTTTTTTATGTTCGAGACTTGTTATAAAGTCTTGAACTATTTTTTTGCCTTTTTCGTCAAGTGACATGTAAGAAATAATGAAATTCTTAATAAATGCATCGTCGGATTTTAGGACTTGCCCAATATACTTCCCAATTTCAGATTCGCGTGGAATTTCATTAAACATGGTTCCTTTTCCTGTACGCAGCCATTTCTCATTTACATTAAATTCACGGCAGATATCTTTGATTGTGCGATCAGTTACATTGCGTTGATTGCGTTCTATAAGCGAAACTGTGGAACGTTCCAAATAAATTTTAGATGCAAAGTCTGATTGACTTAGTCCCAGAGATTCCCTAAGTTGCTTGACTCTATCAGATATTTCCAATATAAAAAGCCTCCTTTCGGATATTATGATAGCACGTAATATGAGACAATGCAACATTTATTTTAATAAAAGTGTTGACAAACGAGACAAAGCAACTTATAATTGAGACATAGCAACGGAATGGGGTGACAAAGTAATGTTGACAATTACAGAGAAAGCGGAAATTGATGAAATATTTGCACTGGCCGAAAAACTTGAACCGAAAGATCGTCCGCAGGCGACACTGGTATTGCAAACACTGGTGCTTCGGGGCCAAATGGATGTAGCTCAGCAGACCGAAAAACAGCCCGCCTGATGCAGCGGAAGCAGGGGAAAAATAGCATGAAAGGGAGGAAGTACAAAAATGATACTAGCAATTTGTATTATAGCTGTTTTATGTTTTTTGCTCGGAATTCAAAGAAGAAATTTTTCTAAAAGGATTAGAGAAGATTATGCGGAAATCATGCACTTGGAAACAGGTATTAAGTGGAATAGACAAAATGAAGTTTTACCTCAGGCTGTTTGGGATAAGGACGGCAATGAATATCGTAGATTATCTGGTGAATATGGAAATGATGAATTTATTAAATGCGATTAAGATTCACTTGAAATTCAAAATTCTTTTTTGCGGTTCGTGCAATGATTTTTCCATGTAACTGGTTTTCAGAGTATTCAGGAGCACATGGAAACAACAAAATTCCTTCAGCGTAACCATATGGAGGAATCGTACAAGGCATTTTTAATACCGTTTTTCTACCTATTCTTTCCAACATAATTTTACAGAAGGAAGAGGCAGATTACAAGCCCGCCTGACACAGCGGAAGCGGAAAAGATAAAAAACCGCGTAATAGGACAAACGATGTATTGCGTAATTTAAAGGGAGGTGATTGCAATGCCAAAAACAGAACGATGGACCCTCCGGTCCTCTGTTATCGACAAATCGCACGGAGGCAAAACGCAGTTGATGACGGAACGCGTTGTAGAACTGCACAAAGACCCCAAAACAAAAAAATGGGTGGTGCATGAGATATCATGTCGGCAGGTGATGCCGGAGGAGGAACAGAAAAAGTTTAAAACTGCAATGATGAAACGTGCCTCTGAGCAGATGTCCGATTACATTTCCAATAATGACAGCGTACTTCTTCCCGGTAACTATAAAATAAAGGATTTGCTTGGATAAAGAAGAAATGTTTCATAGAACCGGACTGATTTTTTAAAACATAGGTTGCCGCAGAGGATTGTGGGGCTACATACAATCGACTGCGTGCAGTGTAATCAGGACAAGCAGCGGGAATTGGAGGGAAAAATATGGATGTAGTTGCTTTAATAGTTGTACCGATATTTATCGCTCTAGCCACAGCGGCGGCAGTAGAGGACTGGTATGACAAAATTCACAGCCACAAACGGCATCCGGTCCGGTGGAAAATCAGCAGTAGGGAAAGTGTAATAAAAATGATGAAGGAGGAAAAATAATGCAGGATAAAGAAGGTATTAAGCCCTATGAGAACTGCGAACATTGCGAATACAAAGGGAATCATTGTCATGTGAATGATAAGTTTCAGCGTCTCCCGCGTTCGGAAGGCGGACTGGGAATGTGCATTAAAATCGGCGGATACGGCAACTAAAAAAGCCGCCTCGACAAAATCGAAGCGGCGGCAGTCAATTCAGGAACCCTTGCAACTTGGTGGCCTGTTTTGCCTGCGTTTCTGCAAAATCCTTAAAGCACGTACTCAGATTTTTATCTTCAATGTGATCTGAATAATACATAAAATCGCGGACATGCTCCTGTAAATCCATAATGGCCTTTTTGACATAATCCTGTGTGGTTAATTCCATTTTGTTCACTCCTCAGATTGGTTATATGGAGTATGTTTACCGGATTAGCGGGTTTGATACGTAAAGAAGAAAAAAGGGAGCAAAAAAATGAGTAAAGGGAAAGGCTGCGCCGACTGTGGATTCCACATGACACGCGGCGATATCCAGTGTGAGTATTGTCTGATTACCGGACACCCGCGCGGCTGTCCGGCCGGTCCGAACTGCACCAAGCGGCAGACACGGGCACAAGTGGACAAGCTCCGTAAACAGGTACAGCGGGGAGCACTTTCTCCACGGGAACCGTGGGATGCGATATGGATATAAACATAAAAAAGTGGCGGCTGAGTGATGCAAACACCCAGCCGCCAAACCTTACGCGGTAAGAAAAATCTTATTTATATTATACCGCATAAGGCACAAAAAATCAACATTTTGACGGGGCAGATACCCGCCTTGCCTATCTTGTTAAAGGTATTAAGTTATCGACACACAGCGGGCAGAATGTTGAAAAGTATAGGAGTGGAAAAGGTGCCTTACGTGGAGGAAATCTGTCAGGCAGGCCGGGTGCGGGAAACGCGGAAATATTACACCGCAAGGTATCACAAGCCGGGCATCCAGCGGCAGAAGAATTTTAGACCAACCCCCAAAGAGCAGGTACATGTCAATGACCGTCACGCGGAAATGAAACTGCGCAGGCTGTTAAATGCAAACTACGGACCGGGTGATTTTCATATTACCTTGACTTATCGGCCAGAGGACCGGCCGTCTCCAGAAGATGTACCGGCGATATTGGAAAAGTTTTGGCGGGGAATGCGAAAGGCGTACCGTGCAGCCGGTCAGGAACTGAAATACATAGTCGTGACAGAATGGGGAAAACGCGGCACTGTCCATCATCACCTTGTGGTCCCGCAGCATGATTTGCGGGAGGTCCGAAAGTTGTGGCCCTACGGAGGGATGCATGTCAGCGTGATGGATGATACCGGACAGTATGCACAATTGGCAAGTTACCTGATCAAACAGACACGCCAAAGTTTCCGAGACGGAAAATATCCGTTTGGCCGCCGGTGGAACAGCAGCCGCAATCTGATAAAGCCGAAAATCAAAATAGAGGTGGTCGGGCGGAACAGCTGGCGTAAGGAACCTAAGCCGTTGAAAGGGTACTATCTGGAACAGAGCAGGACGGTCAATGGGGAATTTTTCGGGTTTGAATATCAGTTTTACAGCATGGTGCAAATTCCAGAGAAACAGCGCAGGAGGTGTTGAAATGCGTAAAAATGAGTTGATGGTTATCGTGTACAAAGCGCTGGATCAGGCAATGGACTCCTGCTCAGTGGACAACCCGCTGGAAGCATGGACAATTTTTATTGACCGTCTGGACGCTGCCGGTCGACGCTGTATCGGGGATCAGTTGCAGAGTGAGGGAAAAAACAGGTATACAGGAGATGCTGAAAATGAAAGAACGCTATATTGACATTAACGCGGTGCACTGTGAATTTCCACCATACTACGGAAGAAGCAGAATCACAGCGGCCTATCAGAAAGGCTGGAATAATGACGTTACAAGCATCAAAGAACACGCTGTGACGGCAGACGTGGAACCTAGAAAGCATCAATGCATGGGAGGCGGAGAATGAAACAGAACGAAATGGAGATAAAGCGCTTTCGCGGAATGCGGAGCAACGCACAGGGCCATATCTTTGAAGATCATATCAAGCGGGCGTGCCGGATCTATGCAGCGCATGGACAGGCTGTGATTGATAAAACGCCTGAGCCATTCCGCGTGCTGCGAAAAAATTCGGACGGCGTGTTTACCGGACGCTTCACAGCGCTGGCACAGCCCGACTTTCAAGGGACGCTAAAAAACGGGCGGTCCATTGTATTTGAGGCAAAGTACACTGGAGCAGACCGAATTCGGCGCAACGTGCTGACACAGGAACAGAAAGAAACCTTGGAGGCGCATCGGGTTCTGGGCGCCTGTGCGTTTGTCGTATGCGGTATACAGTCACGGTTCTACACAGTTCCATGGCAAGTCTGGCGGGATATGAAGCAAATTTTTGGCCGGCAGTATCTGAAACCGGAAGATATTGAACCATACCGTGTGAAATTTGACGGTGCTGTCAGGTTCTTAGACTACATACACAGCGGAAAAAGCGGGAAATGACCATCATCCAAAACGGTTACAATTCTTTTCAGGGGGAGTCATGAGAAACAATGACGCATTGCGGATGCCAGCCAATCACAGCGTATGGGATGATGAACACAACAATCCCTGTTGCGTACGGCGCAATGTCATATTGCTGATAGTAGATTGCAAGACCGCAGCGAGTGAGATAATAATTTTCTTTATTGAAATTCTTGACAATCAGTTCCCGGTAATTATCAAAATAAATACCGGAATTTTGTTGATATTGTTTATCAGCCTGCTTCAAGATCTGCTCTGTCAGCAATGCATCATTATCCTTGCCGGCTGGGAACAGGCAGGAAAGCGGAACGCTTTTTCCGTTGGAAAGGTTCCAAGTGTCGGATGACCGGACGGTGTTTCCATGGGCGCCTCCGGTGTATGTGTACTGATCTCGGTATACGCTGAGATAGCAGTTCCGATTGTAAGTCGTTTCATATTTTAGAACTGCATCATATGGGTGAAAAGGAAATCCCTGTTCCAGTGTGTCCTTGTAGTAAGCAATGGCCTGCTGGTACAGTTCACCGGATGTATACTGCCAAAATGCATGAACCTGCTTTTGAATTTGCGCATTGATGCTGGCTTGCACAGGTGCATTGTTCCGTAAGCATATTTTCGGATAGACAATGGTGAACGTGAGCATAGTTGTATGGTCATATGTAAGAGTGCGCTTTATTTTGCACGTTTTTATACAGGCACATGCGTTTAAAAAATTCATGAGTAGATCCTCCTGCTTTGGATTTTTACTATTTTATGTAATCAAAGCGGAGATTGACACAAAGTAAAGGGAGCAAGCCGCAAATACGGCAGAGGAAAGGTGGAAATGACAGTGCTACAGGGCAAAAGCACCATACAGGACAGCTTGCTGAATGCACTGAAAGTCAGAATTCATTGGGCGAAAGGAGAAAAGTAATGGCGACACCAGAAAACCAAGCCAAAATTGATTGGCTGAACCGATATCGGAAATTAGACAAAGAGGTGGGTCGAAAATGTGATGAATTGTCGAGATGGCGGTCGCGGGCGACAAAAATCACACCGGCATTGACCGGAATGCCGGGAGGAGGTGTTGCTGGAGACCGCGTGCAGGATGCTGTGGAAAAGATTGTGGCACTGGAAGGCGAAATCAATGTGGAAATTGACCGCTTGTTACAGGTGCGTGGGGAAATTGAGAAAGCAATCAAGGCTGTGCCGGATGATACACTGCGGACTCTGTTGGAACTGCGGTACATAGACGGACTGACGTGGGAAAAAATTGCGGTAAAGCTTAGTTACAGCTACATGCATATCTGCAGACTCCATGGAAAAGCAATACAAGTGATAGAATGTTATACTAAACCTGTGCTATAGTATAAACTAGGAATTAAAGGGAACGGGCTGAAAGGCCGGTTCCTTTTTCGCTGCCTGTGCGGGTCTCCAGAAAGGGGACACCATGGAAGAGTATATCGACCATATTTATAATGAAGACTGCATCGCGGGCATGGGACGTCTGCCGGACCACTTATCACACAGCGGAAAGCCGCATCAAAAGATTACAAGAGTCCTCCTAAATAATGCCGCCGTGATGGAGTGCACGGTGGCGCATATGCCGACAACGCCGCATGAGGCTGAGCCGGTACTCCTGAAACTTTTTTGGCAGCCGGAACAGACGGCACGAACCCGACAGCTTGGTTGCTGCCGGGCTTTCATTTGACAAAGAACATTTTGTGTGGTACACTAACTGAGTTGGAAATATCCAACAAGCCTATCTTTTCGTGCCAAACCGAAGGCTTTAATTTCGGCGTTGAAGTCATTTATGAACTGTTCCAAAGACCAATCAACAAAAGCAGGTATAGCAGTCGATAACCCGGGCGTTACACGGGACTAAATATTAGTGGGCATCCATTTCGGTGGGTGCCTTTTTCATATTCAAATTTTTATGGGATTAGCCTATTTCGGCTAATTTTTCATGATGCTTGAAGGAGAATTAAAATAGCTGGTAACTGTTGAAAAAGTTGGGCGGTAATTTTGCCGTATATTTCACAAATGTGTATTATTTCCTTCTAATATGCTACTTTCTGGATTATAATGGAGAAAAGTGTTTTTAGGAGGAAATGTTTATGGTTAACGTTTTTAATGATTATGATTTTTATTTTGGCGCTGTTCTTTCTGTCTTTCTAAGAGGTGCAAAGACACATTATACTCCAAGCTTAATCAGTTCTAATAACAAAAACGGAAGAATATATGAATTTGCAGTTGATAGAGAGCCAGATTTTATTTTAGTAATGTCATATGCTTCACATCCACGTCCGGATACTGCGGATAAAGATTATGATAGTTGGTTCTTTAACTTTACAGTTGAGCAGCAAAATATCATTAAAAGTTGTATCGATGATAAAAAAGGTATCAAAATTGCTTTAATGTGCGGAAAAGACAAGTGGAATCAAAGTGAATTAGCTCTTATGAATGACGATGATATAGCTGAAACCATTTATCAAAATAATAAGATAAAAAGTACTGTTACCATTCGCCGAGACAAAAATAAGCATAGCTATTTTATATATCGTGGGAAAAGTCCAAAGGATGCATACCAGCTTAAAGCTCAGTTACCAGAATAAATTATAGATTTCCAAGCTCTCCGCCCTTGCGGTCGGTGCCTTTTTTATACTCGAGAAGCCGGACAAATCAACGAATTTACGGAAGATCTGTACTTGAATGAAGTAAACATGCCCTTTTGGGATATGATAAGAATCATGATGGGTTAAAACTGAACGATCCGAAAGAGGGCATGAAAATGAAAAATTTAGGAACTATAGACCGAACGATACGAGCGGTGGTGGCGGTAATCCTGTTTAGTTTGTTCTTCGTGCTTCGGGGAAATGCAAAATGGCTTGGTTTACTTGGTTTTATACCGCTGGCTACTGCAATTTCTGGGGTGTGCCCCTTATATTCTTTACTTCATATTTCGACAAATAAGAAATAAAATAATATTTTGTTCGTTTTTTCGGCGACCTTCGGGTCGTCATTTTTATACCCAAAAACAAAAGGAGCGGATACCATGGACCGGATTGTGGACTATCGTCGGAAATTATATGATAAGTTTGGACGGATGCAGGGCAGTGAGAACCTATGAAAACCTATCGGACTTACACGCCTGCACAGTTATCCGTCTGGATTCCACAACTGGTTGCACGCAATGACATGCATGCCTTTTATATCAGTCACGCTTGGCTGCATCTCCGTGAGCAGGTACTCAGGGAGCAGCACTATGAGTGCCAACTGTGTAAGGCGCGCGGCCTGTATGTTCCGGCAACGACCGTACATCATATCCAGACAGTAAGGCATGCGCCGTGGCTGGCATTAACGAAAAGCAACCTGCTTGCTGTCTGTGATGAATGTCATTACAAAATCCATCACAAGCAGAATAAAAAGTGGGAGGATGAGCGTTGGTGACACTCCCCCCGGTCAAAAAAATTGAAAAAAATTTCAGCCACGGGAGAACGGGCGATAGGGTCGACAAAACCGGTTTCTCGCGCGCGCGTAGAAAAAATTGAGTAAAGGAGGCGGTAAACATGGCGAAAGCAAGAGAAGTAAAGGACTCTCTTATCAAACAGCTTCAGGCAAAAGGGGCGGATGTCACGCTTTACCGTGCCCTGATTGATGATTACATGTGGTTTTATCAGCAGCTCCGCCAGATGCAGTCCGATATCCGCAAACGAGGCCGAACGTATACAGCAAAATCTGCCGCAGGAAAGGACTATGAGAAAAATAACCCGTCTGTAGACGATGCATTGAAATACAGCAAACAGATGGTAACGATTCTGACGGCCCTTGGGCTGAGCACGGAAACGGTTGTGCCGCCCGATGGTATAGATACAGAAAAGGACAGTGATGAACGTGATTTGTAAAGAAGTTGACGACTACATTGAGCAGGTTTGCCACGGCGCTGTCCCAGTCTGCAAAGACCAGCTGCGGCTCTGCGAATATGTTGAAAAATGTTTTGCAACGGAAAATATTCATATTGACGGATCTCAGCTAAGACGCTATCTGGATAAGCAAAGATTTTTTCCATTCCGCCTGCTGCCTTGGGAAAAATTTGTATTTGCTCTTCATAACTGTACATATCGGGCCGACGGATTGCTCCGCTGGCCTATTTTATTTGTCATGGTCGGGCGGGGTGCAGGGGAAAATGGTTATCTTTCTTTCGAGGCCTTTTGCTGGATTACACCAATTAACGGTGTGAAGCAATACGATGTCGATATTTTCGCCACAGCGGAGGATCAGGCCAAAACCAGCTTTGAAGATGTGTATAACGTTTTAGAAGATAACAAGGCAAAACTTGGCCGGTTTTTCACTTGGAATAAAGAAGTCATTACTAACCTAGCGACCGGGTCCCGCATTCGCTTTCGCACTTCCGGAGTCAAGACAAAGGACGGCGGTCGGCCGGGCGCGGTCGTGTTCGACGAATTCCATGCCTATGAAAACTACAAGATGGTTGACGTCGCACGGACCGGCCTCGGAAAAAAGGCCTTTCCGCGCCAGACCATCATCACCACAGACGGCTATGTACGCGGCGGTCCGTTGGATGATAGCAAGGCACAGGCCGATCAGATCCTCAGCGGCGGCATGGATGACAAGGGTATGCTCCCATTTATCTGCCGACTGGACGATCCGGCGGAAGTCGATAACCCGAAGATGTGGTATAAGGCCAACCCGTCGCTGCCGTATTTTCCTGTACTGCGGCAGGAACTGGAGCAGGAATACGCGCAGTATCAGATCAATCCTTCCGGAAATTCTTCATTTGTCGTGAAGCGGATGAATCTGCCACAGACTTTCGATAATGAAAGTGTTACGGACTGGAACAATATTCTTGCGGCGAAAAGGCCGCTGCCAGACCTTGAATGGTGCGACTGTGCAGCTGGAATTGACTATATGAAAACAACAGATTTTCTTTCTGCGGGGCTCTTGTTTAAATACAAGGGCCTTTATTGCTGGATGCAGCATAGCTGGGTGTGCCGTGCATCGGCTGACTTACCACGTATCAAAGCACCTTTGCATGACTGGGAAGATGCCGGATATCTGACATTTTGCAACGGGCCGGAGATTCCCCCGGATGTGCCGGCCGCATGGCTCGCAGATAAAGCAAAGGAATACCACATTACGCTGCTCGGCATGGATAACTTCCGCTATACCCTGCTGACCCGCGCACTGCGGGAGGCCGGGTTCGATACCGACAAGGGCGGTGCAAACAACATCATGCTGACAAAACGCGTTACGGAAAACCGCTATGTGCCGGTTATCACCAGCCTGTTCAATACACACAAAATCATCTGGGGCAGCGACCCGATGATGCCGTGGTACACCAATAACACCTGTGTCATTACGGACCGTGGGAACCAGTATTACGGAAAAAAAGAAGAAAAATCGCGTAAAACTGACGGCTTTAAGGCAATGGCTGCCGCAATCTGTGCAAGTGAGAATCTTGCGGACAGTGGAGAAGAAACAAGTCTGGACGATTTCAAAGTTTACTCTTACTGAGGGAGGTGAGCGGTTGAAAATTCTAGATTTTTTTCGGGATATTTTTAAGCCCGGGAAAACATACAAGCTAAACCAGCAGTTGATGGGTGAAACAAAACTGCAATTAGATATTGAGGACTTTGCCATTCAGATGGCAATTAATATGCTGGCAGGGCTGATTGCCAAATGTGAATTTAAAACCTACGTTAAGGGGAAAGGAACCAAAGCGGATGAGTATTATCTCTGGAATGTCGAGCCAAATGTCAATCAAAACAGCAGCCAGTTCATCCAGCAGCTTGTTTCCAAACTGCTTCATGATAATGAGGCTTTGGTGGTGGAGGCCGACGGCCAACTGCTTGTTGCAGACAGTTTTAACGCAACCGGGTATGCCCTGTTTCCGGCAACGTTTTCCGACGTCACAGTGGAAGCCTTCGGGGACAGCTTTACATTTGACAAAACTTTCAGCATGTCCGATGTGCTTTACTTCCGGCTCAATAACCGGAACATACGGGCCTTGCTTTCCAATGTTATGGGCGGGTACAACCAGCTCCTCTCCATGGCGATGGGTAAATACAAACGCGCCGGCGGCCGGAAGGGCATTGCTCACGTCGATAAAACACTGTCCGGTGATAAGAAATATCAGAAACGGATTGACGATATTTTCGGAAAAGGATTCAAAAAGTACTTTGATTCTGAAAATGCTGTGATCCATCTGCCGAACGGCATTACTTACGATGAAATTACCGGAGAGGGCAGCAAGAAATCCACATCCGAAGTCAATGACATTGCCAACATTACAAAAGAAGCCTTTGCCCGTGTTGCGCAGGCATTCCGGATTCCGCCGGCGCTGCTGCAGGGTGACATTGCCGATATCAGCAAACTCATGGATGAACTGCTGACAGTCTGCATCGACCCGCTTGTGGACCTTATCCAGACGGAGATAAACCGGAAACGTTACGGCAAGGCGGCATTTCTCGCCGGAACCTATCTTAGAATTGACACCACGTGCATTAAGCATATTGACATATTCGACGTCGCGATGGTTGCCGACAAGCTGATTTCGGACAGCCTTTACAATGTTGACGAACTAAGACAAAAACTCGGTGACACACCGCTCAACACGTGGTGGAGCAAACGATATGTACTTACAAAAAACTATGAGCCGGTTGACGGGCCGGCAGACGGAGGTGATACAGGATGAAAAAATATTATTCTTTGGAAACCAATCAGCAGACAAGAACAGCAGACCTTTATATTGTCGGCGATATTGTAGACGCAGTGAATACGGGTATTGATGAGGCATGGGGCATTGACCTTGGTGAAACGTCTAGTCTGTCCATTGTTAAGGATATTCAGGGGCTGGACGTTGACACCATCAATGTCCACATTAACAGCATGGGCGGCTGCGTCAATGAGGGACTTGCTATTTACAATATCCTTAAAAATCACAGTGCAAAAGTCAATACGATTGTGGAAGGCTTCGCCTGTTCTGCGGCGTCCGTTGTATTTATGGCCGGAGACAAGCGGATTATGAACGCCGCCTCTGTCCTGATGATTCATAACGCATGGATGCAGCCGGATGCAGGCAACGGCGCACAGTTGAGACAGCAGGCCGATGAACTCGATAAGATTTCGCAGGCAGCCGGAAATGCTTATATGGAGCGTGTAAATATCAGCCGGGAGCAGCTGGACGCCATGCTTGACGGTGAAAGCCATGAGGGTACGTGGATACTGCCGGACGATGCGGTCAAGATGGGGTTTGCCACAGCGGTTTCCAGCGCGGTGCAAAGCAGTGCTGCACATCAAAGTGCAATGAAACAGGTCATCCAGAAAGTTATGATAAAACAGAAGAAATTTGAAAGTAATGCCATGACCGTTGACCTGCATCTCAATGCCAAAGATTTTTACGCCGAACTTGATAAGGCTAAGGCAGCCGCCGAACAGGCTGCGGAAGAAATCAACGGAAAACTCGAAAAACATAAACCACATGAGCCGGAGCAGACAAATGCTTCCCGGCTCAAATCTTTATTCGGAGGTAAAAACATATGAAATCGAAAGATGTGATTAAGCAGGACCTTAATGAAAAGCTCGGGAAGGCAATGGAAAGCAAAGACCCGGCAGCACTTACCGAAGCATTTGCGGATTTTGCGGTAAAACTGCAGTCGGATATTGTGGATGATTTTAAATCGTACCAGCAGACACAGGATTCCGCCATCCTTGCACGCCGCGGTGTGCACCAGCTGACGGCGGCAGAGACCAAATTCTATTCGGACGTAATGGGCAGCTTGAAAGCGCATTTTGACAATCCGAAAATGGCTTTCACTGGAATTGATAGCACGACACTTCCGACAACGGTCCTTGACAATGTTCTCAGCGATATTGGGACCACTTTTCCACTTTTGAATGTCATCAATTTTCAAAATGTTTCCGCAATTACGAAGATGATTGTTAACAAACAGGGAATGCAGCTTGCGACGTGGGGACCTATTAATTCAAAGATTGTAACGGAGCTCAGCGGCGCAATCAGCACAATCAACATTGAGCTGAACAAGCTTACAGCTTTTATGCCCGTGTCCCGCGATATGCTCGACGTTGGTCCTGAGTGGATGGACACCTATGTCCGCACGGTGCTTGCCGAGGCACTCGGTTATGGCCTGTCTCAGGGCATTGTGGCTGGCACTGGCAAAGATACACCAATCGGCATGACGAAAGACCTTAGTGCAGCCGTTGACCCGACGACGGGCTACCAAGACAAGACGCCGATTGTGATTACCGACCTGTCTGTAAAAACCATTGGCAGTATTGCCGCAACCTTGGCGCAGGGGCCGAACGGCAGAAAACGTCCGGTTCCATCTATTTTGATGGTTGTAAACCCCGTGGACTACTTTACGTTGGTTATGCCGGCAATGACTTACCTTACCAATTCCGGCAGCTATGTCAGTAATGTGCTGCCTTACCCGTCACAGGTCGTGCAGGACATCAACGTCCCGTCCGGCAAAGCAATTTTCGGTCTTGCAAGTCGTTACTTCATGGGTATCGGCAAAGGCGGCAGCGGCGGGCAGCTGGAATACTCCGATGAGTTTCAATTCCTCGATGACAACCGCGTCTATAAAATCAAAATGTATGGCAATGGCCAGCCGCTGGACAACAATGCTTTTGTGCTTGCGGATATTACAGGCCTGACTCCGCTCAAACATCAGGTGCTGGTTGTAAATCCGACTACAAATCCGGTCAATACGAAAACTGTAACGGCGTAACTGAGGAGGTAAAAACCTATGGCAACAAATGATGCAGGCCCGCCCACGGGCCTTTTAGAAACCGTCAAGGCATACCTCAAAATTACTTGGCAGAATGCCGATACAGATGCGGAGGTTACCGGTTACATCAATCGCGGGATGACGCGTTTGCAGCAGATTGCGGGTGCACCGCTCGACTTTACAGCCGAAGGTCAGCCGCGTGCCTTGCTGCTGGACTACTGCCGATATGCCAGAAGTCAGGCGCTGGAAGTATTCGAGAGAAACTTTGGGGCTGAACTTCTTGACCTCCATCTCAGCACGCAGGCGCCGATGATTGACAGCCTGACCGTTATTGTCTCCCCGGATTCTTCCGGAGGCTATGATGTAACGGTTGCACCGGAACCGGATGATGGTAACGGCTGCGTTTATCAAACTGGCGCTGGATTAACGCTGCCACAGCGGCTTGACACCTGCCTACCGGGTAATATCTGGACGGAATGGGACGGCTTTTCGCCGATTCCGGCGACGTCCGGACAGCAGATTATGATTGTGGAAATTAACAGTTGTTATGAGGCGGAACGCGCAGGGCAGGTGACAGTGCCATGACCATTCGAACACCCACACAGTTTCTTACATTCAATGATGGCTGGTGCGATATTTACTCGGTGACAGGAAATAAACTGGACACCAAAATGATAACACTCGGTTTTGGCAATCGGACAGTCGGGATGAAGCGCTTTTACGCTGCCCGTGCAGCCAGTACCGAAATCAATCGTCTGGTCCAGATCCCATTGCGGGAAGACATCACGCCAGAAAACAACGTTGTGATTTCCGGTGTCCGGTACCGCATTGAGCAGCTGCAGAATCTTTACGACACAAATCCGCCGGTAACGGTTTTAACATTACGGAAAATCGGGGTGGCACCATGAGCGAAACAATACCGGTGGATGGTCTTGCGGATGCAATTTCCGAAACGCTGCGGCAGTATTCAGACGATGTCATGGATGGAATCAAAAAAGCGGAAGACATTACGGCCAAAGAATGTAAGGGGAACCTTACGGCGGCCAGTCCGGTCGGGGCAACCGGCAAATACCAAAAAGGATGGAAGGTTACGGTAACAGCAAACACGCCGCTTAAAAAATATACGGTTATCCACAACAGGCAGGCGGGGCTTACTCATTTGTTGGAAAACGGCCATGCCACACGCAACGGCGGCCGGGCGCGCGCTTTCCCGCATATTAAACCGAATGAGGAAAAGGCAAACGCTGCCTTTGAAACGCGGGTGGAGGAGATCATTCGCAATGGACATTAAAGCATGGCTGGAACAGGCCGGGGAACCCGTTGCGGAAACCTGCTTTCCCCCGGGTGATGAAAGAGCAAAGCTCCCTTATATTTATTTTCTCGATGAGCAGGACCGCGGCGGCGCGGATATGCGGAATATCCTTACCACGCACAATCTCACGGTTGAACGGTATTCTGACACAGCGGAATATAACACAAAACTGGAAGCGCTTTTCGATGCCGCAGGCCTTGCCTTTACCCGCGAACAGATGTGGCTTCCGGATCCGGACGATATGTACGAAACAATATACACAATCAAAACCCCTGTTTTAGAAAGGACTGATCTTTAATGGCAGATAAAATCATTCACATTCCGATTGGCAGTGGATATTTGTATCATGATGTGTTTTCGGGGAACATTCCCGCTGATACTGATATTGAAACGGAAATGCACCGCCTTGGCTATATTGAAAAGGGCGGCGAAATTGATTATAAGCCAACGTATAAGACTTTTAAAGATGACTTTGGTGTTATGCAGCGCAACATTTTGACAGCGGAGACGGCAACATTAAAGGCATCTTTAATTGCATGGTCCGCATCGGATTTCAATACTTTTGTGTCTACAGCGCGGATTACGGAAACAGCAGGGCACAGGACGATTAAAATCGGCGGCCTTGGCAATGATGATGGGAAAATCCACCTTTTCCGGTTTGTACATCCGGATGCGAAGTATGGGGACGTGCGAATTACAATGGTTGGTACACAGACCGGCGGATTCAAACTGGCCTTTAAATCTGACAGTGCCAGCAATATGGATTTGGAAATTACCGCGCAGGCCAGCGATAATGAGGGTACTTTAATTATCTATGATGAGGAAGTCCTCGGTGACACGGTAAAAGCCAGTGGCCTGACGGTGTCCTCTGCGGTCGGCAGTACAACAGGTACAACGAAATTGACGGTAACGCCTGCACTTGGAGAAGGGAACAGCTATCGGTACATGGACGGTGCGCAAACGATTGCAGTGGGTGCGGTGCTGTCTAACTGGGCTGCATGGGATGGTGCGTCTGACATTCCGGCAGCGACGGGAGATATTGTTACAGTAGCAGAAGTTGACAGCGGCAATGCCGCAGTTAAGGCCGGTATTACGACCGTTACGGCGAAAGGGTGAGGTGAAATGAAATGTATGATATCACTTGCGTACCAAAACGTTATTTTCCGGTAAAACTCACAGCGGAGGATGATGAAGGAAAACTCCATACCACGGTTGTGGAAGTGGAGCCGCCGCGTCTCAAAACGCTGCGTGAAATGTTTGATGTTGTTGAGCAGTCCCAAAGTATGCAGGATAACGGCGGAATTACAGAAAACATCATGACAGCCCTCCGCAATTCCATCAAAACAATGCTGAGCAAGAATAAGTCCAGATACAAGGTTTCTGATGACTATGTGGAGGCCATGGATGTCGACCAGATGATGGGGCTGCTGAATGCCTTCTTTGCATGGATTGGTAAGACAAAGCAAGAAAAAAACTGACAGTCCCTTCCTGCCCGAATAACGAGCCGGAAGGGCATTATACAGCAAGGACCGGCAACGATAAATTTGTCGCTGATTATGCTGGCATCAGTCTTTCCCGTGTGCAGATGCTGGACATATTTACCTATTGGTTTCTGCTTCGTGAGTCTGTGATTTTCACCTGCCAGCAGACAGAACCGGGGCGGGACTATCTTGAAAAGTGCTGGTCAGCGGAACAGACGGAACCGGACCGGAAAATGCTGAGAAAGTATTTTGGAAATCATTGACACACTCCCTGCTATGCTTTAGTATGAATTTATATTTTAAAAGGAGTGTGCCGGACATGTTTGGAAAAAGCGACAATGCAAGTGAAAATGAAGTCAATGAAATCATTCAACGGTTTAATTTGCAAGGACTATCTGATGATGAAAAAAATGCACTTTTCTCTATGGCAAAAGACAGAACGCTTGTCACAATGTCTGCTACGGCGGTTACAGATTTTGCGTTTAAAAAGACGTTAGTCTATCAAAATTGGATGATCCTTAGCCGACTACTTAATCTTGAAAAAAAATAAAAAATTGGCTTTCATTTTTGCATCCTCAGTTGAGGATGCATTTTTTCTGCTGCTTTAAGAGGTGATGAAACATGGCGAATAATATTAAGGGCATTACAATCGAACTCGGTGGAAACGCAGAAAATTTAAATTCTTCCTTAAAAGGCGTCAACAAAACTGCCGGAGATGCGCAAAGTGAGTTACGCGAAGTTAATAAACAGCTAAAGTTTGACCCCAAGAATGTTACGTTGACGGGGCAAAAAATTGACCTACTGAAAGAAAAAGAATCGGCGCTTGTGGAAAAGCAGAAAACATTAAAATCTGCTGTTGATCAAGTTAAAAAAGATGCTGAATCTGGTGATTATGGAAAGCGGCAAATTGAAAGTGCTGAAAAAGCTCTTCAGAAGGTCAATACACAGCTTAGAGATGGAGTCGGAGATACTGAAAAGCTTAAAGCAAAGCAAAAAGATCTTGAAAACACATTATCTGAATTGCAGGAAAAAGCTGAAAGTGGAACTCTTGGTGCAGATAAAGTTCGTGCGGTGGAACGTGAATATGAAAAAACCAATTCACAGATTAAAGAAACCCAAAAAGATCTCGCCGCTGCAGAAAGCGCTTCCAGTTCCTTTACAGAAAAAGTGAAAGGAAAATTTTCACTTTTAAAAGATAAAATCAAGGATACTTTCAGTGCGGAAAATATTAAAGCAGGGATCGGTGCCATTGGCATTGCCGTTGGCGGATTTTTAGGATCATCGATTCAAGAAGCTGGAGAAGCACAAAAGTCAACATCTGACTTGGAGCAAACCTTAAAATCCACAAAAGGCGCATCTGGTATGACGATGCAGTCACTAAATGAATTAACAGAAGCAATGGTAAGCAACACCACGTTTTCCGCAGAGGAAGTAAAAGGTGGAGAAGCTATGATGCTTACATTCACCAATATAGGGAAAAATGTATTTCCCCAAGCAACTTCTGCTATGCTGGACATGTCCCAAAAAATGGGTACAGGCCCGAAGCAGGCAGCTATGCAACTCGGCAAAGCGCTAAATGACCCGGTCAAGGGCATTACAGCCCTGACGCGTGTTGGCGTTACCTTTACAGCAAAACAAAAGGCTCAGATTGCCACAATGGAGAAAATGGGCAATGTGGCCGGGGCGCAAAAAGTTATTCTCGCAGAGCTTAATAAAGAGTTTGGAGGACAGGCAGCAGCGGCAGCTAATACTTACGAAGGAAAACAAAAACAACTTGCTAATACAATGCAAGAATTAAAAGAAACAATTGGGGATGCGCTACTACCAACGATCGCAAAAATTGTAAAAGTAACAACTCCAATTATTCAAAAAATAGCAGAATTTGTGTCAAAGAATCCACAGCTTACAGCGGCAATACTGGCGATCATTGCCGTGGTGGGCACATTGGTTGGCGGGATGTCTTTGCTCAATACAGTAACAAGCACGTTTGGAATCACTCTTGATGCAGCTTTGCTCCCTACCATCGGTATTATAGCAGCAATTGTAGCCGCTGTGGCTGTACTTGCCATTGGCATTAAACATCTGTGGGACACAAACAAACAATTCCGCGATGGTGTCATGAGTATTTGGAACGGAATCAAAGGCTTTTTCACAGGTATTCCGGGATTCTTTGCGGGACTGTGGCCTAAAATATCGGGATTTTTCAGCCGGATTCCAGCATTTTTTAAGAGTCTGGGGAACAGTATCAAATCAGGTGCGAATGGGATTAAGTCAGGGGTTGTCGGTGCTTTTAATGGTGTAAAATCAGGCGTCTTGTCTGTCATAAACGGTATTAAGACCGGCGTAACAACTGCATTTAACGGAGTTAAGACAGCCGTTTTGACGGTATGGAACGGCATCCGCACAGCAGTCATGACAGTTGTAAACTTGCTGGTTAAGGGTGTATTGAATATTTGGAAGTCACTGTCTCCGGGGCTTCACACGATTATGTCGGGAATTAAAAATATGCTCAGTGCCGCATGGACAATTATCAAGAATGTTGTCCTTGCACCGGTGTTATTGATTTGTGATTTAATTACCGGAAACTTTGGGAAAATTCCCGGTGACCTGAGTAAGATATGGACCAATATCACAAATGCCGCACAAACTGCTTGGACAGGGATACAGCAATTTTTTACTGGAATTCTGCAGGCGATTGTGGCATTCTTTGCGTTGGAATGGAACGGAATTTATACAACTGCTACTACAGTATGGAATTCACTTGCCTCGTTTTTTACAGGACTGTGGGCCAGCATTACCGGGGGCATCCGGTCAGCGTGGAATGCGGTGAAATCGTTCTTTTCGTCATTATGGGCGTCAATTGTTTCTACTGCAAAAACGGCTTGGAATGGACTTGTTTCATTTATACAGTCCCTGCCGGGGCGGTTTCTTGCTGGGGTGCAGGCAATCGGAAACGCAATCAAAAATGGATTCCAAGCGGCGATATCCTTTTTATCTGGACTTCCGGCGCGCTTTCTGTCATGGGGCAGTCAGATGATTAGCGGCCTGCTGTCTGGGATTCGGTCGCTTATCGGGAATATCGGCAGCACGATTCGGAATGGATTTTCCAGTGCAATTTCATTTCTTACTTCTCTGCCCAGAAAATTTTTGAATTGGGGCCGAGATATGATACAGGGGTTGATTAACGGAATTACAGGAATGATTGGAGCTGTTGGAAATGCTGTGTCCGGCGTTGCCAATAAAATCCGGTCATTTTTGCATTTTAGCCGACCGGATGAGGGGCCGTTAATGGATTATGAAAGCTGGATGCCCGATATGATGGAAGGCATTGCGAGCGGAATTATTAGCAATCTGGATAAGGTTGGAAATGCAGCAAAGCAGATTGGAGGCGCGATTCGCAATTCTATTCCAGAAACATTTGACACCCATGTGCGGGTGCGGTCTGCTTTGATGGCCGCGTCAGGAGGCTATGCAGCTATACCATCCGGCGGTCCTGCCGGGAATTCGGAAACAATGAAACAGGGAGGTGTGAACGTTACGCAGTATATTTACAGTAAAACGCCGTCTCCGTCTGAACAGGCACGGCAAACCAAGAACGCCCTGCGCAAACTGGCTCTTGGATTTTGATTGGATGTGATAAATTGGCGACTCTGGTTTACAAAAATACATATGGACAAAGCGTAACACTGGCCCAGAATCATGCCAACCCGTTTTGGCTCTCCAAAATTGCAGGATTTGGCGGTGCAAAAAATGATGTGAACACGGTCAAAAGTCCGGACCAAGATGGAGAAACGGATGTCAATGCATCACTGGAAAAATCAGAACGAACGATTACGGGTACAATTATTGCAGCAAATGCCCGTCAGTTGGAAGAGTATCACCGCGAACTGATAACAGCCTTCTCAACTAAGCAGTCGGGAGTGCTGGAATATATTTACGGAGATGTGGATAAATCCTGCAGCTGCAAGGTGGAGTCTGTAGCATTTGGAGAAATAGACGGCGGAACACAGGAATATGACATTACCATTCTTTGTCCAAACCCGTTCTGGCAGGATATTTCTCCCACAGTGGATGAAATTGCTCTGTGGCTGCCGGAATTTGAATTCCTGCTGCCGGATGGTTTTGAGTTTCCGGATGATGGCATGGAGTTTGGCGAACGGGCGGAGTCCTTAATTGTGGATGTTCAGAATCCCGGCGATGTGCCGTGCGGGATGAAGATTATTTTTACAGCAACCGGTACGCTTGAAAATCCATCTGTATTGAATGTCAACACCCGCGAGTATTTTAAAATGCTCAAAACAATGCATGCTGGGGAAATGATTGAAATCAACACGAAGTTTGGGGAGAAAGCCGTTACTGGTTACCTGAATGGGGATTCCCTCAACTATTTTAATGATGCGGACCTGCCGGCCAGTACCTTTCTGCAGCTGCAGCCGGGCAGCAATCCAATCCGGTACAACGCCGACAGCGGGCTGGACAATCTCAATGTCACAATCCGTTACAGTCCGCAGTACTTGGGGGTGTAAGGATGGAAATCTACCTATTTGACCGTACTTTGCATATGCTTGGGATGCTCGAAGCTTACACATCCCTGCAGTGGGTGCGGCGTTTTTATAAGCCGGGAGAATTTGAACTGGTTATGCCAATTCCTGCCGCGGATACCGACGCTGCGTCGCTGCTAACGCTTCTGCAAAAAGAAAACATCGTTTGGCCCAAAGGCAAAGATGAAGCCGGGGTTATCGATTACACACATCCGGAGATGGACGACAAGGGGCAGGAAACGCTGGACATTAAGGGAACCTTTTTGACCGGATATCTTGGCCGCCGTATTGTGTGGGATAACCTGTACCTGACTGGCACAGCGGAAAGTATGATGCGAACGCTTGTGGACAAAAATGCAGTTAGTCCATCCGACAGCGGCAGGGTAATACCGATGCTGTCCCTTGGCAATACACACGGGATTGCGGATACAGGAATCTATCAGACACCGGACGACGGCAGGGACAACCTCGGGGATGCGCTGAATACACTGGCAGCTGCAGCGGATGTAGGCCAGCATATCTTATTTGACTTGCCAAACAAATCTTTAAAGTATGAGGTCTGGCGGGGGCTTAACCGCACGGTTGGGCAGTCAGAAAACCCGCGCGCAATCTTCTGCCGCGAGTATGAAAATGTTTTGACACAGGAATACAGTGATTCGAATGATGACCTGCGAAATGTTGCACTGGTAAATGGAAAATTTACTTATCCCGTCACAACTCAGAAGACAGACAGCGACGGCAATGTCACAACAGAAACGACAGATGTCGAGGAGGCAGTCGCTGCAACTGTAGGGACTGCCTCTGGTTTAGACCGTTGTGAAGCATATGTTTCTTCTGACAGTTCCAGTAAAATTGATACGGGGGCGCAAGACGGTGATGGAAATACTATTTATACCTATTTATCAAAATCAGATTTTCTGAATCTGCTTGCGCAGGACGGAACGAAAGAATTGGCGCAGCATGCTGAGGTACAGTCGTTTTCCAGTACGATCAATTTGTATGGAAATCTCAGCTATCAAACCGACTGGGACTTGGGAGACAGCGTGACATTTTTCAGCCGGCGCTGGGGTCTGCAGCTGGATACCAGAATTACGGAAGTCAAGGAAACGTATGAGGAAAACGGAATGACACTGGACGTTACCTTTGGAAACGACCTGCCGACGCTGCTTGATAAGATCAAAAGGGTGGTGAAATAAATGGAGCATAGCGGATTCTTCAACTCCGTCAAACATGACCGAAAGTATAAAGCCGAGGATTGGGCAGCGTATTTTAATGCATTTCTGACCAACGGTGTATTTCCAAACCCTGCAGCAAATGTACAGGTTAAGGCAAACGGCGACAGCATGAAAATTTATGTTGACGTTGGGAAAGCATGGATTAACGGATATCTGTACGATAATGATTCGCCATTGTACATACGTCTGACAAACGCCGACGGTGCGTCAAACCGTATTGACCGTGTAGTTTTGCGATGGAGCCGCGCAGACCGGAGCATCACAGCGGCGGTAAAGCAAGGCAATTATGCCACAACACCCGTTGCGCAGGACTTAGAGCGTGACGCGGATTCCTATGAGTTGGGGATTGCAGATGTTGCAGTCAACGCAGGTGTGACCAGTATTGCGCAGGCGGATATTACCGATATACGGCTGAATACAGAATTGTGCGGTATCGTAAACAGTCTGATTCAAGCAGACACCACGGCTATTTTTGACCAGTATCTTAACTGGTTCAGCACGAAAAAATCGGACTATGAAAATGATATGTCAGCTGCAGAAGCGCAGTATCAGGCATCATTTGAGGAATGGTTTTCTAATGTGCAGGATACGTTGGACAGCGATACGGCAGGACACCTTTTGAATTTGATTCATACGAAGGCAGTCCATTATTCCTTTGATATTGATTTGCCTGCTTCCGGTTGGACCGGTGACGGACCCTACACGCAGACAGTCAGTGTTTCTGGCTTGTCTGCCGCAATGTGTCCGGTGATGGATTTAGTGCAGTCGGACGATGTAGATACTGCACAGTCTCAATTGGATGCATATAGCTACCTTGACAAGGCAGTTACAGGAGATGGTACCTTGACTTTAACCTGTTATGATTTTAAGCCGGGCGTTGATATCACGGTACACTTGGAGGTGGTCACATGAGTGATTGTTTAATTTCAAGACGGGGTGGTGCAGGTATTCCTCCGAGCGTTGCATACCCGATTGTGGCGGTTCTGACGCAATCTGCCACTTGGACAGTGCCGAGAAGCGGAACGTATTACGTATCTTGTATTGCATCAGGAGGATTGGTTCAATTCATTCGTGATAAGTCTTCTTATCCAGCACTGGACGGAGCAGGTGCGGGTGGAATCAGTGAAAGTGTCTTGTGCTTGAATAAAGGATATGCGATTGCAGTAACTGTTTCAGATGGCGTTTCATCTTTTGGCTCTTACCTTTCTTCAATGGCAGGTGAAACCCCAGAAAGTTGTACTAGCCGTGATAATCCAGCGCTTGGAATTGGAGGGACAGCATCTGGCGGAAATATTGGGAATTATAAAGGTGGGGATGCTATAAGCATACAAAATACAAGGCTCAAAAATGGAAGCACTAACTCTAATGCTAAATTTGGAAATGCACTTGGTGGATATATTTATTGGTCTTATAATGGGAGTACTATAACTGATTTTCGTGGCTTTCCCCCTTCTGTTGTACCTTTATCAGGTGGACTATTTCCTTTTGGTGCAGGAAGAGTTCCTGCTGGTTATGCACCATTTAGGTATTCTGAGTCTACAGATGATGATACAAGCAGGCAGCGTCCAAATGGCGCAGTCATTATAGAGCAAATAAAGTGAGGAGGAATAAAATTGGGCGAAGTGCTGATTACCAGAAAATCCCAACGGGGGGGGTACCTCCTGATGGATTTACACAACCTACACAAATTCTTACGGAGTCCGGAACATGGACAGTACCAAGAAGTGGGACATATAGAGTGACGTGCATTGGGAGCGGCGGGAAATCGTATAGTTTTGCTACTGAAGAAGCTGGTGGAGGCGCAGGTGGTATAGCTGAAAGTCAGTTAAAACTATCAAAAGGTTTGAAGATTGATGTGACTGTTGACGATGCTGTATCAAGTTTTGGCGCATATCTATCAGCTATGGTTGGACAGAACGGATTTAATGACAACAATAGTTTAAAAGCAGGTGCTGGAGGTGCAGGAACTGGAGGGAATATTGGAAATTATATCGGTGGTGATGGGACTGTGCTATATCCACCACAACTAGGTTCCTTAAATTCTAAATTAGGAGGAGATACCAGCAATTTATCACATTATGGTCAGTCATATGGAAATAAGTTATTTTACATCTCAGGCCATGCAGGTGTGGGCCAGTATTGGTGCTGCGAGATTGAATATACTCCTTTCAGGTTAGATATGAAATACCCGTTTGGAGGAGGTGGTGGAGCAATGTCTCCAGAAAATTCATTCAACCATTTACCCGGCAGTAATAATGGTGCAATCATAATCGAATATCTAAAATAGGAGGTATGAACATGGCAACAAAACGATATGCGTTTGTAAATTACGGCGGGCAGGTAATGTCTGTGGAAACCCGCTGCAGTGGCCGCTATAAGAAAGATGTAGGGGACGGAGAACTGGCACTGGAGCAGATTATTCATCCGGACATGCTGCAGTATTACGTTGAAATCACTGACGCAACAGGTGACGCGCAGCAGGGGTATCTCTGGTCTGATGGCAAATTCGCGGTGCCGACTACAGTGCCAGAGTCGGTGCAGCAGACGATTGATGGATTGGGACAACAGATGTCTGCACTGACATTGCAGCTTGCAGCGGCGAAGGGCGGTGAAACAACATGAACTTTTGGCAGTTAGCTTAT